>Ga0255752_10001155_pt1 | contig 31152 bp, 46 predicted proteins | sample 011ome_25_FD_179952 | JGI IMG/M metagenome (GOLD analysis project Ga0255752, IMG submission 179952) | Coastal salt marsh microbial communities from the Groves Creek Marsh, Skidaway Island, Georgia - 011512CT metaG (version 2) | ecosystem: Environmental > Aquatic > Marine > Intertidal zone >... | reverse complement strand
TACAATCCAATCGGTGGAGACGATCTTGGGTTCCAGCCAGGTGGATCACAACCATCTGCACCTGATCGAACTTACATAACATTCAACGTTGTGTGGAAAGAACTTAATCAGTAATGGCTTTTGTTCATCACCAATATGGTACCAATTGGAATTGGGACGCTAATCAGTTCCCCAACCAAAAGGTTTCGTTTTCTGCATTTGAAAAGCTCATATATGTAAATGAAGGTGTAACAGAACTTGATGTAAAGATTGACATTTATTCTGCATGGAAAGAGTGGGTGTTGAATTCACCAGAATTTCCGTATGCTTCATCGTCTGAAGAAGCAATTAGTGCAATCGGTGGTGAACCATTGAACGATACGTTGAACGTTGGTTCGACATTCTTCTTAGAGAATGGATGGAGAATACAACCGTTTGCAAGTAAGACACCATACATTCTCACGGTGAACGGTAACATTTACACACGAGAAGCGGGTGGAAACCCGTTTTTGTTTGCAGAAGGTGTATCGGTTAACTTGACACGTTCGAACTTGGTTGACCAATTAGTTGCGAACGCTTCAGTAACAGAAGCAGATTATGCTGCGATTGCATCAAGAGTTTGGACACAATTAAGATCAGGTGCAGTATCAGGTTCTTATGGAGAACTTGTAAACAATATTGATAGTGATTTATCTATTGTTAATACTAAGATAGATAAGACATTAACTACCGGTGAATTTTTGGCATTGAAATAGGAGTAATCTATGAGCGAAATAGAAAATAACCCAGAAGTTACAGACGCGCAAAGCGCAAGAAAAGAAATCGAAGATTTTATTCAACACATCAACCAACAAAATTATAATCAAGCAGAAAAAAGTTTCAAAGATATGGTAGGTGGAAGACTAGGCGATATGTTAGATCAGCAGAAAGCAAAACTTGCTGGTCAAATTTTCACTGATGTAGAACCGGATATGCCAGAAGAACCAGAAGAGCAAGAAGAAATTTCTGCAGAAGAACCGACAGAAGTGGATTTGACCCCGGATGACTTTGAAGAAGATGATTTTGAAGAAGTTGAGGACGATGAAGAAACTGCGTGATCTTTGGTCAAACCCCTACAGTAAATTTACTTTAATATCTTCGTTGCTGCTTATAGCAGCAACAATTAGTTCTGTATATTCTATTATTTTACAACAAAACTACCATATACTTTGGTGGATATTTTTTGTTACTCATTTTCTTGGAGGTATAGAATCTGTTTATTATCACAGGTATCTCTCTCACAGATCTTGGCAACCTCCTAAATGGTTAGAATATATCTTTTTAACTATTGGAGCAGGATTTCATAATCTTCCTGCAATGTTTTATGCGGGAGGGCATAGAATACATCACAAATATTCTGATGTTGATGGTGATATCGCAGGACCAACATTATCTTTTAAAGAAAATTTGCATGTTGCTGTTGGTGGATCGCCAGAAGTTCCTTTTCAATATCTCAAAGACATGGTCGAAGACAAGCATTTAATTTTTCAAACGGTTCATTACTGGAGCATACTAGCAGCGGTAGGTTTTATTTGGTCTTTGTTTTTTGGTTTAGATGTTTTTTTATTCATCGTGTTAGTGTCTCGTCTCTATATGTTATTAATTAACTACACTTTTCATTATTTTAAATCACCTTGGGGAGGAAGAGACAACCGGATTATGTATGTGTTAGGTCTCACAGGAGAATGGTTGCACGAGAAGCATCATATTAAACCCGGAGATCCTAAACTCGGTGGTATGTTCGATATTTACTATTGGTTGTTTGTAAAACATTTTCCTAAAAATTAATTTTGTATAAATAATTCAATGAAAACATTTAAACAAATACGGGAAAAGAAAATGCCTAAAGGAGACCATGTGTTCTCTAAGAAGGTAAAGTCTCATACCGTTATGGTGCATAAAGATACAAAGGGATTCACCACGTATATCGATGGTGATAAACTAGACACCTATAGATCTCAGAAAGAAGCAGAGAAAATGGGTGTTGCTTTTGCAAAGGAAATGTAGATGAAACTAATAGCAGAATACATGGAACAGTCGATTGAAACTGTTATCACCGAAGGCAAAGATGGTAAACCAAAAACCTTTGCTATCGAGGGTGTGTTTGCACAAGCAGAATCAAAGAATAGAAATGGTCGTATCTATCCTAGACCGATCATGGAAAAAGCAGTTGACAAATATGTCAACGAACAGGTTGCCACTAAAAGATCAGTCGGTGAGTTAAATCATCCCGAGGGTCCTACTGTCAACCTAGATAAAGTTTCACACCTCATTACTGATCTCAAATGGGAAGGTAATGATGTTGTTGGAAGGGCACAAATATTGGATACTCCTATGGGGCAGATTGTAAAAGGTTTGCTTGAAGGTGGCGTTCAACTAGGTGTCTCAACTCGTGGTATGGGTAGTCTTGAGAATCGAGGCGGCACAATGTATGTGAAAGAAGACTTTCTTCTGAACACAGTTGACATTGTCCAAGATCCATCTGCACCTGCTGCTTTTGTTAATGGGATTATGGAAGGCGTAGAGTGGGTATGGAATAATGGCGTTATCGAACCTCAAGTAATTGAAAATATGGAGACTGAAATTAAAATGGCTCCACGCAAAGATCTCTACGAGACGCAAGTGCGTGAGTATAAAAATTTCCTCTCGTTACTCAAAACAAACTATAAGGAGTAAATCATGTCTGAAGAGAATTTGGATATGGAACTTGCTGCGGAGAATGAGTCCCTTGAGGAAGCAGAAAAAATGCCTGTAGGTTCTGAAGAAGAATCTATTGCGTCCGTAGATAAAGCAGAAAACACCGGAAAGAAGCAGAAGGCACGTAAAGGTGATAAGTTGGGTGCTAAGGACGAACCTGCGCCTAATGGTAACATGGCGGATGGTAAACCACCTAAGACCGAATCAACTTATGACTATAGCGAAGACCTCAGTGCATTGGTCGAATCAGAAGCAACGCTGTCTGATGAGTTCAAAGCAAAGACTGCTATTATTTTCGAAACTGCTATCAAGTCCAAAATTGCGGAAGAAGTCTCCCGCTTGGAAGATGAATATCAAGAAAAACTCGAAGAAGAGACACAGTCAATTCATGACGATCTCGTCGAGAAAGTTGATAACTACCTCAACTATGTTGTTGAACAGTGGATGGAAGAGAACCAACTTGCTGTAGAGCAAGGGTTGCGTACTGAAATTGCTGAAGGTTTTATGAACTCGTTGAAAGACTTGTTTGTTGAATCTTACATTGAAGTGCCCGAGTCCAAAGTTGACTTAGTTGACGAACTTGCAGATCAAGTCGAAGATCTTGAGTCAAAGATCAACGAGCAAACTGCATCTGTAATGGAAATGTCTGAGAAGTTAGAAGCATACCAGCGTGAAGCAATCATTTCTGAGAGCGCACGTGACCTTGCCGACACTCAGGTAGAAAAGTTACGTTCACTGGTTTCTTCACTTGACTTCGAATCTGAAGAAGTATTCGAACAGAAAGTAAAAACCGTTAAAGAATCATACTTCAAGAAAGAAGTTGTTTCTGAAGAAGAAATCGTAGAAGATTGGGAAGGCGAAGCAAAAGAAGTAGCATCATCAGGTGTTATGGAAATGTATTTGTCTGCCCTTAAGAAAACCTCTAAGGAGTAAATAAATGGAAACTTATGATCGTTTAGTCGAGAAGTGGTCTCCTGTACTCAACGAAGAGTCTGCTGGTGTAATCCAAGACGCTCATCGTAAAGCAGTAACTGCCGCTATCCTCGAAAACCAAGAACAAGCATTTGCCAAAGAAGAAGGCATGCTTATGGAAGGTCCTACCAACACTAATTTTAGTGCAACTGGTGCGACTGCAACTGCAACTGGTGCTAACTGGAACCCTGTTCTTATCGCACTCGTTCGTCGCGCTATGCCTAACCTGATGGCATATGACCTTGCTGGTGTACAACCTATGACTGGTCCTACTGGTCTTATCTTCGCAATGCGTTCAGTCTATAAGACTACTCGCGGCGGAGCAACTGCGGGTGCTGAAGCACTTGGTCTGCAAGAACCTCATGTACCATACTCAGGTGACTCTTCGCTTGATATGGACTCTGCTACAGAAGACGGCAACCGTGGTCCTTCAGGTCTTGTTGGTGCATCTGACACGACTCCCGGTGGTGACTCAAGCATTGTAGACTCTGGTGATGTATATTCACCCAGTGGTCTCGGAACTCCTCCTCTTTCTGCTGGTATGCAGACTGCGGATGCTGAGAAGTTGGGTTACTCAGACGGATCTGCTTTCGCAGAAATGGGATTCACCATTGAGAAAGCAACCGTAACTGCACGTTCACGTGCTTTGAAAGCAGAGTACTCACTTGAACTCGCTCAAGACCTCAAGGCAATCCACGGATTGGACGCAGAATCAGAATTGGCAAACATTTTGTCAACTGAAATTCTTGCTGAAATCAACCGTGAGATTATCCGTACTATCAACTCACAAGCAAAGATTGGTTCGCGTCAAGCGGGTCTCCAGACTGCTGGTATCTTTGACCTTGCTACGGATGCTGATGGTCGTTGGTCAGTTGAAAAGTTCAAGGGTCTCCTTGTACAATTAGAGCGTGAGTGTAACGTAATCGCTAAAGAAACTCGTCGCGGAAAGGGTAACATCATCGTTTGTTCATCAGACGTTGCTACTGCTTTGACTGCTGCTGGTATGCTCGATTATGCACCTGCTCTTTCTACGTCTCTGAACGTAGATGACACTGGTAATACTTTTGCTGGTGTATTGAATGGTCGCACTAAAGTGTTCATCGACCCTTATGCGGTTGCTGACTATGTGACTGTTGGTTATAAGGGTACGAATCCTTATGACGCTGGTGTGTTCTACTGCCCTTACGTACCTCTCCAGATGGTACGCGCAGTAGGCGAGAATGACTTCCAACCACGTATCGGGTTCAAGACTCGTTACGGCATGGCTTCAAACCCATTCGTTGGAGCAGCAGCACCTGATGGTTTGGCAGCGGTTCGCTCCAACCAGTACTACAGAATCTTCCGCGTTGACAATATCCTCGCCTAAGACCTGTAATAATAAAAACAATAATGTTTTAACCCCGCTTCGGCGGGGTTTTTTTTAGGTATAAATACTTTCATGGGCGAACAAATAGCAAATTTTAATCACTTAGCAGCAACGGGATTTAAGGTTACGATCTCGCGTGAGTTCTATCCTCACCTGCAATACTTTGCACAACAGATACAGCACCCGAGTGTCGAGGTACCTTCCGTTGAATTAGGGTATAAGGGTCTAGGTAATGTTGCTGTTACTGGTAACAGGATAGAAAATGGTAGTGTTACGATGGACATACTTCTCGATGAGAATATGGAATCGTACAAAGAAATATATGATTGGATGTTAAGGATGACCAATGAGAAGCATAAGTTATCTTCTCGTAGATTTACTACCGATAGAGAAAATCCGGTACCAACATCTTATTGTGATATTAGAGTTGATGTGCTATCGTCTGCGAACAATCCAAATAAACTTATAACATATGTCAATGCCTTTCCCACCAGTTTGGGAGACATTCAGTTTAACGTTGAATCAACTGAATATATTGTTTTTCCTGTGACATTTAGATTTGACTACTTCAACTTTGAATGATATAATATAATATAATTATTTTTTTGAGTTTGTAATGACATTAGATCAAATTAATGCTATGTGGCAAAAAGACTGCCGCATCGATGCTCTTGCTATTGACGAGGCATCACGTCAAACCCCTGAACTACACGCAAAATACTTACAGATACTTTCTGAGTTTAAACTAAAACTTAAACAAGCAGAGTTTAAACAGAAAGAACTTATGAAGTACAAGTGGTTGTGGTACAACGGTAAGTTATCGCAGGACGAGATAGAAAAGTTTGGTTGGCAACCGGATCCTTTTGATGGTCTAAAGATTCTCAAGGGTGAGATGGAACACTACGTCGAAGCGGACCCGGAACTCGTAGAGAGCGAAGCAAAGATCGAGTACCTTAAGACCTGTATAGATACTACCAAAGAGATCGTTGAGAACCTTAAGTGGAGACATCAGACGATTGGCAACATGATAAGATGGAAACAGTTTGAAGCAGGATTTTGAAACAATCGAACTGAAGATGAAAGACTACAGCATGCTGCGAGTGAACTGTTCCAGCGGTGTTGCTGCAGAGTTGTCAGATCACTTCTCGTTTTATGTACCCGGATACAAGTTTATGCAACCGTATAAACGAAAGGTCTGGGACGGTAAGATACGTCTGTTCAATCGTATGAACGGAGAGATCAATGCCGGTCTGTATCAGGAGATCCGCAAGTTTGCTGGTCAAAAAGGATACATGACGAAATGCATCGACACTGATTATGGACTCCCTTACGATAAAAATAAATTAAATCATCTTCGTAATATGGAATGGATCTCTAAGTTAGGGTTACCATTCGCACCTCGGGATTATCAATACGATGCGTTCACACACGCATTAGAAAACAAGCGTGGCGTTCTAGTGTCCCCTACGGGGTCTGGTAAGTCTATGATAATATATCTTCTCATGAGATATTATTTTGACAGTCACGATAAAAAAGTTTTGGTAATCGTACCGACAACTGGACTTGTAGAACAGATGTATAATGATTTCAAATCATACGGATTCGATGTAGAAAAAAATTGCCATCTTATATACAGCGGTAAAGACAAAGAAACAGATAAGAAAGTAGTAATCACTACATGGCAGTCTATTCACAAGTTAGGGGCAAAGTGGTTCGAACCTTTCGGTGCTGTGTTTGGCGATGAATGCCATGGGTTCAAAGCAAAGTCTTTGTCTTCTATCATGAACAAGGCAACTAACGCAGAGTATAGATTTGGTACCACCGGAACCTTAGACGGATCTGAAACAAACGAGATGGTATTGAAAGGGTTGTTTGGTCCAATACATAAAGTAACTACCACTGCTGCACTGCAAGAGAAAAAACAATTAGCATCTTTAGACATTGATATTATACTTTTACAATATGAGGATGAGATACGTGAAAAACTACACAACGCAACATACCATGACGAAATTGATTTCTTGGTTGGACATAAAAAAAGAAATTTGTTTATTAGAAACCTTGCTCTGTCTCTTAATGGTAACACACTTGTTCTATTTAATTTGGTAGAGAAACACGGTAAGGTCTTGAAAGATCTTATAGAGGATAAGAAAGATGATGGACGAAGATTATTTTACGTGTCAGGAGAAACGAAAACCGATGACAGAGAATTCGTTAGGAAAGTGGTTGAAAAACAAACTAACTCAATTGTTCTTGCGTCCTTGGGAACCTTCAGCACTGGCATCAATATTCGTAATATACATAATATTATATTCGCTAGTCCTTCTAAATCACAAATCCGAGTACTTCAATCTATTGGGAGAGGACTCAGAATCTCAGATGATGGAAGAGAAACCAAACTCTTTGACATAGCAGATGATTTACGGCACAAGAAAAAAGAAAATTTTACTTTGCGACATAGTGCTGAAAGAATTAAAATATATACTAAAGAGCAATTCAATCATAAACTTAGTAAAGTAAAAATATGAATAAAAATCTTCAACACATTAGATTCAATACAGGAGAAGAAATAATCTGTGAGATTATGGAATGGTCTGATGAAGAAGATTTTATTTTAGTAAGAAATGCTATGGCAATTGAAACAAACCTTTTTGATAATGCTGAAAGAATGTACATGTTTAGACCATGGATGTTGTACATTGAAAAACCACATGAAATTCTTTTTGTAAAAAAAGGTAATATCGTTGCTCACATTGTTCCTAATGATCTTTTAACTATTCAGTATCTAAAAGCATGTGAAGATATGTATGAGATTGCAGAAGACAGAATAAAAGATCATAATAGAAGAGAAGCACTGAAACTAAAATCAATGGTAGAACAGATTGCTAACTTAAAAAAAGAAGGTAAACAAAGAAAAGAACCTGAATTGCCAGATAATGTTATTCCTTTTTCTCTTCCGGATGACGATACAATTCACTAATATTCCCCCTTTCGAGTTAAGCTCTAGGGTAGCACAAATCTAATTGCGTGTCAACCCTCTTGACAAGATTTTTATTTGCTGTATAATATTTTTATTTTTGAGGTGCCTATGAAAGTGAAACCAAAAGACAAACCACATTATGTCAACAATGCTGAGTTCTCAACGGCAGTCGTAGAGTATGTTATCAGTGCAAGAGAAGCAGCAGATAAAGGAAATTCTAAACCAATGATTCCAGATTACATTGCAAGATGTTTTCTTAAGATCGCAGAGGGTTTGTCTCATAAAGCAAACTTCGTTCGCTACACGTATCGTGAAGAGATGGTGATGGATGCTGTAGAAAACTGCCTCAAAGCAATCGAGAATTATAATCTTGAAACTGCTACTCGTACCGGTAAACCAAATGCATTTGCATACTTCACTCAAATCTCGTGGTACGCATTCCTACGTAGGATTCAGAAAGAGAAGAAGCAACAAGATATTAAGATCAAGTATCTTACCGAGTCTGGCGTTGAGCAATTAGTTTCTGAAGAGATAGAGTCAAATCCTGCAGCAAGAGCAACACAAGCATTCGTTGATGAGTTGAGAGAAAGAATTGATTCGGTAAAATCATCTGATCAAGAAGTGAAAGAATACGAAAAGAAAACTCGTAAGAAAAGAACTAAGCATTCTGATTCAGACCTTACGGAGTTTATGGTAGACTGATGAAAATCGCAATACTAAACGACACGCATTGTGGGATACGCAACTCATCTGAAATTTTTATGGATTATCAGGAGAGGTTTTATCGAGATGTTTTCTTTCCATACCTTAAAGAACATAATATTAAAAAGATTCTTCACCTTGGTGACTACTACGAAAACCGTACTTCGATTAATTTCAAAGCACTCAATCATAATCGTAGAATATTCCTCGATGTTCTGCGCGATAATTCTATTCATATGGATATTATTCCGGGTAACCATGATGTTTATTACAAAAACACCAATAGGTTAAACTCGCTAAAAGAACTTCTTGGTCATTACATGAATGAAGTTAACATCGTAGAAGAACCCACGGTGATGGACTACGATGGTTTGAAGATGCTTCTTCTTCCATGGATCAATGCGGAGAATGAGGAGAAAGTCAAATATACGATTGCAACATGTAAAGCAGATATGTGTGCTGCTCACCTTGAGTTAGCAGGATTTGATATGCAAGCAGGCATTCCTTGTCATGATGGTATGGACCCTAGCACCTTCCGTAAATTTGAGATGGTTTTGTCTGGACACTTTCACACCAAGTCACAAGCAAACAACATTCACTATCTTGGTTCGCAAATGGAATTCTTCTGGTCCGACTGCAATGATCGTAAGTACTTTCATGTCCTCGACACCGACACAAGAGAATTGACTGCCGTAGAAAACCCAGTCACTATCTTCTCGAAGATCTTGTATGATGACAAAGAAAAGAACCCTAATCTGATCGATGTGTCTAAAATGAATGATCATTTCGTTAAAATCATCGTTGTTAATAAAACCAAACCCGCAGAGTTTGAGAAGTTCTTAGATCGCGTAAACTTCCAGAAGATTCACGGGTTGCAGATTGCTGAGAACTTCCAAGACTTTGCTGGTGCTCAGGTTGAGGATGATAAAATAAACGTTGACAGCACAGATGATTTGTTGTATAGTTACATAGATGCTGTAGATACGGATTTGAATAAAGATCGTATCAAATCCCAAGTTCGTAATTTGATGATAGAGGCACAGTCTCTAGAAATTGTATGATTGTATTTTCAAAACTTCGTTATAAAAACTTTCTTTCTACTGGTAATACCTTCACTGAGATTAACCTATCTGAAACTAGTTCTACCTTGGTGGTAGGACAGAATGGGTCAGGTAAATCTACTATGTTGGATGCTCTTTCCTTTGCCTTGTTTGGTAAAGCACATCGAAACGTCAATAAACCTCAGTTGGTCAACACAGTAAACAACAAAGATTGTTTGGTAGAAGTTGAGTTTTCTGCACTGGGACAGCAATTCAAAATTGTCCGTGGTATCAAACCAGCAAAGTTTGAGATCTGGCAAGACGGAACCATGATTAATCAGGATAGTCACGCCAAAGAATATCAAAAGGTACTTGAACAAAACATACTAAAACTGAACCATAAATCATTTCATCAGATTGTTGTGCTGGGGAGCAGCAGTTTCATTCCTTTTATGCAGCTCCCAGCACAACATCGCCGTGATGTAATCGAAGACCTGTTAGATATCAACGTGTTCTCTAAAATGAATACGGTTCTGAAAGAAAAGATTGCAACACTAAAAGATTCTATTCGAGAGAATGACTATTCACTTGAGTTGAATAAAACGAAGATTGATGCACAATTAAATCATATCTTCGAACTAGAAAAAATCTCTGAAACTGCTAAAGATAAATTAGAGTCTGAACTCACCGAGCAGCAAGCAGAGTTGGCCCGCTTGGAGGAACTCGTTGAGGGGTATACTGATACCAAGATGCGAGAAGTTGAGAAGTTATTATTCGCAACTAAAAAACAGATTGATAAGTTTGAGAAGTTTGACTTTCAGTTTGATCAAAAGATTAAGAAGTTTGATAAGGATGCAGCATTCTATGAGGATAACGACACATGCCCCACCTGCGATCAAGAGATCACCTCTGATACCAAAAGTAAAAAAATCAGAGAAACCTTCGACGCAAAAGGAGAGATCGAAGAGGCAAAACTTAAATTAAGTCTTGAGATAGCAAAACACTATGATGAGATGGAATGCAAAGAAAAACTTTTGTCCGAAGAAACATCTAAGTTTCAAAATGTCGAAATGCAAAGGCGTGACATTAGTAGACTCAAAGCAAGTATACAAAGTTTATGTGCTGAGATATCCGCAGGGGGGCAAGACATGGATAGTCTGCAAACCGCAAAATCTACGCTTGAAGATCTACGAAGATCTCGTGAAGAGATCGTGCATAGGAAAATGGACCTCTCAGAGGAGCGGGAATATAATAATGTTATCACAGAGTTGCTCAAAGACTCGGGTATCAAAACCAAAATCATCAAACAATATTTGCCCGTTATTAATAAACTCACGAATCAGTACCTTCAAGTCCTCGACTTCTATGTCCACTTTGACTTGGATGAGGGGTTCAACGAGACGATACGATCAAGACACAGAGACGCATTCAGTTATTCCTCGTTTAGTGAGGGCGAGAAGCAGCGGATAGACCTTGCGTTACTTTTCACTTGGCGACAGGTTGCTAAGATGAAGAACAGTGTTGCTACGAATCTGCTAATTCTTGATGAGACCTTCGACTCTAGTTTGGATGCAGACGGTGTAGAAAACTTGCTTAAGATTCTGGACACCCTCGACAATGACACTAATGTTTTCATTATATCTCACAAAGGTGAATTACTTGACAACAAGTTTGATCAAAAGATTGAGTTTGTAAAAGATAAAAATTTCAGTAAAGTAGCATGAGTTCCATAGGACCGTACCTTGATTTAAGTTCTGTAGTTAGAGACGATACCTTTGTTCCAGACTATGTTATTGTTCCTAATGTTCTAACTCCTAAAGAATGTCAGGGAGCAATCAATTATGGGATGAAAAAGGGATCACCGAGCGAGGGAATGATAGGAAACAGTGAGAGCGGTACCGTTCAAAGAGGCATACGTGATACAAACCTCTGGTGGTTCCAGCACCGAGCACTGAAAGAAAAAATTGAGAAGGTTGTATCAGAGGTTAATAATACGAACTGGAAGTATAAATTAAACGAGTGTGAATTTTTCCAGTTGGGTGAGTACAATCAAGGTGGTCACTACTCATGGCATTCGGATGGGGCACCCACAAAAGAATGTAACAAACATCGAAAATTAAGTTTTAGTCTTGTTTTGAATGAAGGTAGTGAATGGAAAGGAGGAGATCTACAACTTCTTACCAAACTGTCTAGGGAAGGCAAACCAATGGTAAAGACTCTGAAAAAGATTAACAAGCGAGGTACCATGGTTATCTTCCCTAGTAGCACCGAGCATCGAGTCACTCCCGTAACTTCAGGAAAAAGAATTTCTTTAGTTGGTTGGTTATGGGGACCAAATTTAACTTGACACCAATTGATAATGCTGTATAATGTTTAACAAATTATGAGGAAAATATAGTGATGATTACAGAACAAACGCTAACGGTTCTAAAAAACTTTGCACAGATCAATCCCAACATTGTCATTGAAGAAGGTAACGTTATCAAGACAATTTCAGAAGCAAAAAACGTTGTGAGTAAATCAATACTCGACGTTGAGTTTCCTAAAGGGTTTGGAATCTTTGATCTTAATGAGTTTTTATCTGCCATTAACTTGGTGGATCAACCGAGTCTAAAGTTTTACGATAATTATTTAATTATCTCTGACTCGGTAGGTAGAACAAACATTAAGTATTACTACTCAGATCCGGATATCTTAACTTATCCCACAAAAGAAATCGCAATGGTAGATGCTGATGTTCAGTTTACATTGACAGGTGATGTTCTTTCTAGAATTCGTAGAGCAGCAAGCGTCTTGGGTCACGAGTATCTAAATGTTACGGTTATAAATAATGCTTTGTGTTTGTCGGTTGCTGATACGAGTGACGCAACTTCTAACGCATACACCGTTGATAATGACGGTACATACAATGAAGAAAACTTCAACTTTGTTTTCAAAATTTCTAATCTCAAGATGATTGATGGTGATTACAATGTTTCTATTTCTTCTAAATTAATTTCACATTTTGTGAACACAAAATCCAATATTGAATATTGGGTTGCCCTAGAAAAAAACTCAACTTATGGAGAATAAAATGAACGATGAAATGACTGATTTGGCGAATCGTATTACACGAAGCACCGTTGCAGTTCTTGACACTATGGCAGGTCGAGGAGCATTTCGAGGAGAAGAATTATCTACTATTGGTCAATTGCGAGACCAGTGTATTGCTCTAGTGCAACTTCTTGAAGCACAAGATGGTGTTGCCCCCGAAGCACCTGCGGAGGAATAATTCAAAATTAACCTCCGCCCTACTTTATTATGTTTTATTGAAAGGAGTTAATTTTGAAAGAGTTTCTTTTTGTAGAAAAGTACAGACCAAAAACTGTACAAGAGTGCATCCTTCCGGATGACCTCAAACAAACTTTCCAAAGAATTGTTGATGGGAAAGAAATTCCAAACATGCTATTGTCTGGAACTTCTGGTCTAGGTAAAACTACTGTAGCAAAAGCAATTTGCGCAGAGTTAAACTGTGACTACCTCCTCATCAACGGTTCCGAGGAGGGTAACATTGACACTCTCCGTGGTAAGATAAAGCAGTTTGCTTCTTCTGTATCATTGTCTGGTGGATATAAAGTTATCATTCTGGATGAGGCAGATTATCTAAACCCACAATCTACCCAACCTGCACTGCGAGCATTCATAGAGCAGTTCCATAGCAACTGCAGATTTATCTTTACTTGCAATTTCAAAAACAGAATCATTGAACCTTTACAGTCACGATGTGCTGTATATGAATTCAATACCAGCAAGAAAGAAATGATCACGCTGTGTGATCAAGTACTGAAACGTTGTGTTCATATTCTCACCGAAGAAGGGTACGGCATTGCCGCACCTCAGCGGGAGAGTATTGCCAAACTTATTATGCGACATGCTCCGGATTGGAGAAGGGTTATTAATGAGTTGCAGCGTTCTATTATCGGTGGACTGCCTGCAGATGCTTCTATGTCAAGTGATAACTTTGATGAACTCCTGAAACATCTGAAAGATAAGAACTTCACGAAGATGAGGAGATGGGTTACCGACAATGTTGATTTAGATACTGAAGTTATATTCAGAACTATCTATGATAGAATGTCAGAAGTTGTCGAACAAAATTCTATACCTCAATTAGTTGTCATCCTAGCAGACTATCAGTATAAAAATGCATTTGTCGCAGATCATGAACTAAATATCGTTGCCTGTTTGACAGAAGTGATGATGAACGTAGAGTTTAAATGAACGACATAAAAATTCTACACGAGACAGAAACTGAGTTTTTGTGCGTGTGGAACTCTCCCTTAGATAGTAGCAAGTACTGGTCAGACCTGATAGATGACAAGGCATCTTATAGTCAGGAAAAAACTGGTATTCGTTTAGAGAGAGCATACTGTAGAGTCTATCAACCTAGTTGGCCATACTGGAACAATAATGATTTCGAATCATTAGAGCAACATATGGTCACTAAAGTCAACACCTTGACTGAGATGCTAGGAAAGAAGAAAGAAAAGAGGCACAGAATTGAAGAAGGTATGTGGGGTTTAGTCTATGCCGATCAAGAAACTTGTGGTCCTCACGGACATGGAAAGAGTAATCACTACGCAGGAACATATTACTTTACAGCAGATCCCGGTTGTGGATCTATATTTTTCATGACGATTGGTATAGAGGTTCAACCAGAACCCGGAGACCTTATATTATTTAACTCTAGACTTAACCATGGAGTTATGCCCAATAGATTGCCTGATGCCAAAAGAATATGCGTTGCTTTTAATATACCGGCAGAGAAAAAGGAAGAAGATGAACCCGTTTGATTTCTATGAAGATTTGACTAATGGTAAAAAGAATATCATGACAGAAGAGAATGAGAAGTTTTATAATTCTTTTCTTGTCAATCGATCTCTCTCCTATCATAAAGATAGTGTGCTTCTCGCAAATGAGATGAACCGTTATCATAGAGCAGAAAACCGACTACAATATGATTTTTTTATAAATACTTTACGTAAGAGAAAAAGATTCTCTAAGTGGCAGAAAGCAGATACTAATAGTGTTATTCTTGCGATTAGATCATATTTTGATTATAGTCAAGAAAAGGCGCTGCAGGCGCTAACCCTTCTTTCTGAGCAACAAATAGCGTATATTTTACAGAAGGTGAACAAAGGTGGAAGAGATACCCGTTGAATGGAGTCCGTCATCCATGGTTGAAATTTTTATCGATCAACCCGATGACTTTTTAAAGATAAGAGAAACACTAACTAGAATCGGTGTTGCTTCAAGAAAAGAAAACAAATTATTTCAATCGTGTCATATCCTGCACAAGCAGGGTAGGTATTTTATCGTGCATTTTAAAGAGTTATTTTTGTTGGACGGTAAAAAGACCAATCTAGTAGATAATGATTTGCACCGAAGAAATACTATTGTGACCTTGTTGTCTGACTGGGGTTTGATTAAGATTGCAGATAAAAGTATGGTCACTGAGTGTGCACCACTAAGACATATAAAAATTATTTCTCATAAAGACAAAGGACAATGGGAACTTTGTCCGAAGTACAATATAGGAAACAAAGTCTAATCCATAGGGCGTGATGGTTTTAAACTCCATCCTTTGGTGTAACTCCAATGGAAATCTGTAAACGGGGTGTCTAGGTCTATATGCAGTCCTGCATCTTTCAACTCTTGGTGCACCTCTCCATCGACTATCATGTAGTGTACAAAGGTTTGAATTTGCCAACCACGATCAAGTGGCCAACGCCAGTGGTGATAGTCTCTTCCTCGATATAACAGACCATCTCCGGGTTCAAGTATATACTCTACCTCTTCTCCATCATCATCTTCTATGTACAATTCCCATGGAGTTTTTCTACCACCGTAACCTATGGTGAGAGAAGAGGATAATTCACAAGCAGGTCTGTCTAGATGTGGATGCATGGTGTATCCCGGAAGATACAATCTAGTATAACTGTAAGTTGGATATAGAGAGTATCCGGAAGCAGATTCTAATTTAGGTTGCACTTGAAGAGCAAGCGAACAGAAATAAGGATCCATATATATTTTTCTGGTATGTTTGTTATTCTCGCTGAATCTGTGTGGTCCTTCACTTTTAATTTTTTTAGATCGATTCAATTCTAAAACATACTCCGTTGCTTCTTTACACTCTTGTTCTGATAATAAATTTATTTTCAATGGGTTGACTTTAGAAATGTAATATGTTATATATATTATCGACGTTGCGGAATGGTCCGAACGTTAGACAACAATCTCGCTTAAAGATAAGGAGACCATTATGGTTAATACACGAAGCAAAGTGTTTTCGTTCCCACATTCTCGTTTCATTGGTTTCGACCATGTCTGGGACGAGGTAGAAAAACTGACTGCCATTGGTGCAAATGAAAAAGGTTTTCCTCGCCACAATATTGTAAAATATAGTGACGAAGAATATGCCATCGAACTCGCACTCGGCGGTTACGAAAGAGCGGAGTTAGAAATCGAGGCAAAACCCGGTGTTCTAATTATTCGCGGCAATCCTAAAGAGGAAAAGGGCAAGACCTATCTTCATAAAGGGATTACAACAAAAAAATTCGTGGAAACATTTAGACTCGCTGACCATGTTGTCGTTGATGGAGCTGGATTCGTCAACGGTTTACTAGTCATTAATTTGAGAGTTGAACTGCCCGAAGAACAGCGTCCGAGAAAGATCGAAATAAAAATCTAATCTCATAAGGACGTTAAAATGAAAAAAGAAATCTTGACCGCATGTAGCGGTGTTATTTTCGCAGCATCACTTGTTGCTCAACCTGTATCTGCAGACGAACAAGACTATGTTGCCAAAGCAACCGAAGATGGTAAGTTTTGTGCACGAGTTGAAGTTCGTGGACCTGCTGGTCTTACTGTTAAAAAAATGAAGTGTCGAACCATTGAACAATGGGAAGCCGCTGGTTATAAAGTATCTGCAAAGGAGGAGTAATGAAGTTATTGTGTAGCGAAGAAGCGCAAGCGGTTTACATGCTTGCTACTGCATTATTAATTGCGCCAGCAATGATTGTATTGGCGGTGGTATCATGATTATCAAAATCAGGAACTATACGTTAACAGCAATCATTATTGGTGGTTGTATATTAGGATTCGCGGGTCCAATCATGTACCCCGAACTGATGGTCAACGCTACCTATATGCCAATGATTTAATGCGGTTGGGGTTTAGTGCCGTTCCCCTTCTAAAAAAACGGCACACCATTTAAGGATTTGTTATGGCAAGATTCAAAGCAATCATGTTCCGGGATAATAAAAATCCTGTATCAATTGCGTATTCTGAATATGCTAAAAAAACATGGGAAGCAGCAGCAGACTTGTTCGAAATAGAAACTGTGCAGTGTATAACCCCAGATTCCCCAATATACGAAGAAAGAAAACATCTTTTCAATCCTGTTAAGAAAAGATCCCCCGGAGAAATTTGTATATACTTGACTTACTTTTCTCTGTGGGAGAAAGCAATTGCAGATGGTACCGATCTCTGGACTCTGGAACATGATGCTTGTTTTAAGAAACCTACTTTGCACTGGTTTGAGAAACACACTCGAAACATAGAAGAATATAATGTTATGCTTCCGGGTGGTGCGGTTGAAATGGTGTACATGTCTGCTGAGTTTTTAAAATTTACTTATGATTATTTTATGAAAATGGAATGGGACGATAAAGAATGTCTCCCTTGGGATTGGTTATGGAAAGGTCCAATGGGACTACTATTTCATTCTGACAAAACGTACAAGAGAAAACCTAATAAAGAAAAAGTTGTTGCTCCTGTTTTTACTAAACAGTATAATTATCGACAATTGGTGCACCACTCTTTACAATTGACAAACGGCGATCGAGAAGATAGGTGGAAAGAAATAGGATACTTTACGCCATCATGGGTTGATCATGTTTATTGTTTTGAACTTATGAATACCAGAAACGATCATTCTACTTACGATAATAAAACTAAAGAAAGAATAGAAGAATTAAATCTTATGGCAAGAATTGTCACTAAAGAAGAACTGAGATACGATCAAATAGTTCTTGACATGGAAAAAGGATTGTACTAAGATATACCGTATGAATGAATTTTATACGCACGTAACTCGCAAAGCAAATCAGATTCTTTACCGTGGATACAAAAACGGTGAACCGGTTTATAAAAAAATCCCTTATAAACCAACCCTGTTTGTCAACACAAACAAACCCTCGAAATATAGATCTCTCTATGGAAAACCCGTTGCTCCTGTAGAGTTTGACTCTATGAGAGATGCGGGAGAGTTTGTTAAAAACTATCAACATGTGGACAACTATGAAGTCCATGGGCAAGATAACTTCACTCTTCAGTACATCTCTGATAAGTTCCCTAATACTGTTCAGTACGACAAAGACCTCATGAACATATTGTCAATCGACATCGAGGTTCAGTCAGATGAGGGTTTCCCTTCCCCTGAAGAAGCAAGACAACCTGTCACTGCCATATGCGTCAAGTCATCGAAGAGTCCGATGTATGTTGTCTGGGGTTTGAATCCTTACGAAGTAAAAAGAAATGATGTCGAGTATTTCTTATGCAACAACGAGTTTGACCTTCTCAAATCGTTTATTGGTTGGTGGTCTTCTAGAGTAAACCTTCCGGATATCGTGACTGGATGGAACGTGAATTTGTTTGACCTTCCATATCTGTATCGTCGTATGTGTTCTGTGCTAGGAGAAGAACCTGCGAAAAGACTTTCTCCTTGGAATCATGTGAAAGAGAGAAAGGTTCGAACCGGTTTTGGTAAAGAGCAGATCGCATATGATATTGATGGGGTCAACATCCTCGATTACTTTGACCTATTCAAGAAGTTTACTCTTAACACCTTGGGTCAACAAGAGTCGTATAAACTTGATCACATTGCTAACGTTGTGTTGGGTGAGCGCAAGTTATCATATGAAGAGCACGGAAATCTTCATACTTTATACAAAGAAGACCACCAAAAATTTATCGACTACAACATCAAAGACGTTGAGTTGATCCATCGCATAGATGAGAAATTAAATATCATTTCACTGGTCTGTGCAATGTCCTACAATGCAAAGTGTAATCTGGTGCAAGCACTAGGAACCACTGGCATATGGGATGCTATTATTTACAACGAACTCCTAGAAGAAAATGTTGTAATCCCTCCCAGATACCAAAAGGAAAAGACCTCTATTGCTGGAGGTTATGTCAAAGAACCTGAAGTTGGAGGGCACGATTGGGTCTGTTCGTTCGACCTTAATTCTCTGTATCCTAACATTATTGTCCAATACAATATGTCGCCTGAAACCATAACCTATGATGAGGAGGGAACTTCCGTTGCCGCAAACAACACTAGGTATCGAAAAGACATACAAGGAATCATTCCAAAAGTAATTAAGAAGTTTTATGCAAATCGTGTTACCATCAAACAGGACATGCTTGCAGCAAAACAAAAGTATGAAACGGAACCATCACGTGCCCTAGAGATGCAGATTGAATCATTAGATACAGAACAAACCGGTATCAAGATTCTGATGAACTCTCTTTATGGTGCGATGGCAAACCAATACTTCAGATACTTTGATCTCAGAATCGCAGAAGCAATCACAACATCAGGTCAACGAGCAATCAAGTGCGCAGAAAAATCTGTTAACGATGCCATGCAAGACATGCTTGAGACGGATAAAGATTATGTTATCGCAATTGATACAGATTCCGTGTACATAAACATGAGTGATATTGTCGAAAAGTTCTCACCTAAAACCCCTATCGATTTTCTAGACGGTGTCTGTGAGCATTTCGAGAAGGTCATTGCCAAATCCTATCAAGAGTTGGCAGAAGAAACTAACGCATATGAAAATCGTATGGTCATGAAGCGTGAGGTTATTGCTGATCGTGGTATCTGGATGGCAAAGAAACGATACATTCTTAATGTGCATGACAGTGAAGGTGTGCGGTTTACGGAACCTAAACTTAAGATGATGGGCATTGAAGCAGTCAAGTCTTCTACTCCCCAGATAGTCAGAGATCGCTTCAAAGATCTATTCAAAATTATCGTACAGGGAAGTGAGAAAGAAACACAAAACTTTATTGCAGAATTCAGAAAAGAATTCACCAGTCTCCCCGTTGAGGATATATCTTTTCCTCGCGGTGTTAATGATGTCGGTAAGTTTTCTGATAGAGAAAACATATACGGAAAAGGAACGCCTATCCACGTGCGGGGTGCTCTCTTGTACAATCATTACATAAAGCACGATGGTTTACAGAATCGATACGAGAGCATCAAGGACGGTGAAAAAATCAAGTTTGTGTATTTGAAAGTTCCTAATCGTATCAAAGAAAATATCATCAGTTATCCTATGCAACTGCCAAAAGAGTTTGCGCTGCATGGCAAAATAGACTACAAGAAAATGTTTGAGAAATCTTTTCTTGACCCACTAGAACCTATCTTGTCTGCGGTTGGTTGGTCAGCAGAACCCAAAGCAACCCTAGAAGATTTTTTCGTTTGACAACATATTAAAAATAGACTATAATACATTCATGTATTCTGTTACCATATTCAAAAATACTTTTGATAACAAAACTCATCGTGTCATGTCTTACGAGACGTGGGATGAGTTTGTGCAGATGTTAAAAAATCTCTCAAACAAACCCGGAGAAAAAGGTGGCAACAATAGTAGTCCTCTCATTAGTCCTGCTCTTTATACTGAGTCTAGTACCCGCTCTAATAAAAATGTTGTGGAATGGTCTAGTTGGTGTTGCATTGATGTTGACGATTTTAATGTTATGTCTGATCTTAGTAAAAATCTACAACAAATATGCGGAGAGTATAGATTCGTTTGTTACTCCACTGCTTCAAGTACTCCTATCAATCCTAAGTTTCGGATTGTCTTTCCTCTCACAGTAAAACTGCCAGCAAAAGATATCCCACACTTCTGGTATGCCCTGAACAAAAGGTTTGAGTCTATAGCAGATGAGCAGACAAAAGACCTGTCCAGAATGTATTATGTTCCTGCACTATATCCAGATGCTTTCAATTTCTTTTTCACGAACGAAGGCAAGGTGATTGATCCATATGAGTTTATGGAAGCATACCCTTACACCAAGATTAGCGGAGAAACTTTCCTAGATAGACTACCGGAATCTTTGAGAGAAGAAGTTGTCAACTACAGAAAGGCAAAACTTAATAGAGATGTCACATGGACTTCGTATCAAGACTGTCCCTTCTTTCCCAAGAAACTTGCAAGCGAATATCAAACTATATCTAAGACCGGTTGGTATCATAAGATGTACCAAATTATGGTAGCAATTGCAGGAAATGCTATCAGTAAAAACTATGACATATCGGCACAAGAAATTGCCACACTATGTAAAGAACTTGACAATGCTACAGGTAACTGGTATGATAATAGACCATTGGAACTTGAAGCAGATAGAGCAATAGAATATATCTACAAAACAATATAAGGAGTTATTATGTCTGATGATAATGTAATTGAAATTGATTTCGATGAAGAAGAAACTGCCGAAGAACTGAACGAAAACGATGTCTCGTTACCTGCAATGGAGGGGACAACTACAACGCTAGTCGTATCTGTTCTTGGCGACAACGCAATTGCAAGATCTATCGAGTTGCAATTTGGTGTTCCTCATCAACCTAATCCAATGTCCTTCTCTTACTACACGAATGTAGATGATGCAGTTTCTAGTTCAGAAGGTGTACATTTGCATTTTATTTGTGTAGATATCTTGAGCAAGGAAGGTGTGGTTGACGATTCTGCGCTAGTGGATGCTGTTAATAAGATCGCCAAGACTCCCGGTGCTATCGTGATTAAAACATCTATTCCAAAAGATACTCTAGAAAAAGTATTACGAATAGTTCCTAGTGATAGACTTGTTTATTCTCCTGAGTTAACAACTTCTGATTCGCTTGAAGAAATACTCAATAGCAAAGTTGAATTGATTGGTGGAACAGAAAAGAGTATCGGTGACTATACTAATTTGGTTGGTAGACATTCGTTACTAGACCGTGAGATTATCGCGTCTAATCCGTTTGATATTATACTTCTTAAAATGGTGATCAGCACACACAAAGCAGTGTTTCAAACTTATTGGAATCAGATTTCTGAATATGCTAGAGACGGTATTGGAAACTTTGTCTTTGCTAAAAAAACATTCAATCGATTGCGTGACAATTTTACTGAAACCATCCCATCATATGTAAAAGCAAAAGCAGATGGTGGTTACACCTATAAGAAAACTAAATCTTTTGGTGGAGAGTATTTGAACCGAGAGGTTGCGATCTTTGCCGAGTCTACTGATAAAGTGCCTCTTCTGGACGAATGTTACAACCCTAAAAATATTAAGGATTAATATATGTCATTAATGTCAAAACTGAAAAAGAACTCTAAGGTTTCTCTCTCAACCGAGTTGAGTGAATCAGAGTTTTTTACAGAGAAAGAAGTTGTCGATACAGGTGTTCCCATGCTGAACGTTGCACTGACAGGTTCACTAAGCGGAGGAGTCACAACAGGTCTCACTGTTCTTGCTGGTCCCTCCAAGCACTTCAAAACTTCTTTCGCTCTGAAGATGGCGGGAGCATACCTTGCTGCTAAACCAGATGCAGTTATGCTCTTCTATGATTCGGAGTTTGGTTCACCGCAGAGTTATTTTGACTCTTTTGATATTGATACTTCGCGTGTCCTCCACACACCTATAACAAACGTAGAGGAACTGAAGTTTGATTTGGTTAATCAATTGGAAGCACTCGACAAGGAAGATGATGTGATTATCGTTATCGATTCCATCGGCAACCTTGCTTCCAAAAAGGAGTTAGAAGATGCCCTAGATGAAAAGTCTGTTGCTGACATGTCACGAGCGAAAGCACTAAAGGGACTCTTCCGCATGGTAACACCATATCTTGCGATGAAGAACATTCCGCTACTAGCAATCAATCATACTTACAAAGAGATTGGTTTGTTCCCTAAAGATGTTGTCGGTGGAGGCACGGGCATCTACTACTCCGCTAATAATATTTGGATCATTGGTCGCAGACAAAACAAGACCGGTACCGAAGTAACTGGATATGACTTTGTCATCAAAGTTGAGAAGTCACGGTATGTAAAAGAGCAGAGCAAGATTCCTATTTCTGTTTCTTGGGAAGGCGGTATTGATAAGTGGAGTGGTCTTCTTGATGTTGCACTTGCATCCGGACATGTTGTCAAACCATCTAATGGGTGGTATCAGAAAGTCGGAGAAGAAAAGAAATATCGTGCAGCAGATCTAGATTTTCTTTTCTGGGATGATATTGTAAACGATGAAGAATTTATTCAGTATGTAGAAAAGATGTACCAGATTGGTCAGCAAGGAGAAATCCTTGACATTGAGGTAGAAAATGATTAACATAGACAAAGTGAGTGAGGGAATACATTATGAACTCACACCCGTTGATGAGAATCCAAACGAACAAGCATGGCATGTTCGGATTTTGGAGGGAGAGTTTGCAGAGACTGTCATTGCTTTTGGTAATGTCGCAATTGCCGAAGACGGTGAGCATCTCTCTTTCAACTTCTTTGTTGTTACAACCCCAGACGATACCTTGACAGAAGACCACGAACCACTACAAGACTATGCTGCTCTTATCTTAGAAGATGTGCTAGAGAGAGCAGCAGCAGATGGTTCTTTAGTTTACAAAGACGGTGCAGATGAAAACAGTTGATTTTGAGAAAATCGTTCTTCGCAATATAATCACAAATGAAGATTATATGCGTAAAGTTTTGCCCTTTATACAGAAAGAATATTTTGAGGGCGTTTACTCTAAACTTTTTACATTGCTTGTATCACAAGTAGCAAAATATAATAAATTGCCTAGCGAAGAATCTTTCATCATTGGGATACAAGACCTCGACTTGTCGCCTGAGATGGAGAAGCATGCTAACGATATTGTTCCCGACATCTTTAAACCAAAAGAGGAAAACCTAGATTGGTTGATAGATGAGACGGAAAAATGGTGTCAGGAAAGAGCAGTCTATATTGCAGTTTTTGATTCGATCAATATACTTGATGGTAAGGATCAAAACAACACAAAGAATGCTATTCCTGATTTGTTACAAAAGGCACTGGCAGTCAGTTTTGACACTAATGTAGGACATGACTATCTGGAAAATGTAGAAGAGCGATATGACTTTTACCATGAGCATGAGGAGAGGATCCCATTTGATCTTGAATACATGAACACCATTACTAAAGGTGGACTCCCCAATAAGACTCTGAACATCGCACTGGCAGGTACAGGCGTGGGCAAAAGTCTTTTCATGTGTCATCACGCTGCCAGTTGCCTTTCTCTTGGTTTAAATGTTTTGTACATCACTATGGAGATGGCAGAGGAACGTATTGCAGAACGCATCGATGCTAACCTGCTCAATGTTCCTCTAGCAAAACTAGAACAGTTAGAGAAGACTGACTTTATTAACAAGGTTCAAAAGATCTCATCGAAGACTCAAGGCAAGTTGATCATTAAAGAATATCCTACTGGACAAGCACACTCGTCGCACTTCCGTGCTCTTCTCAATGAACTTAAATTGAAGAGAAACTTTGCACCGGATATTATCTTTATTGATTATCTTAATATTTGTGCTAGTTCTAGAATGAAAGCAATGGGCGGTTCAATAAACTCTTACACATACATAAAAGCAATTGCGGAAGAACTGCGTGGTCTTGCTGTAGAGTTTAACTTACCGATAGTTTCTGCAACTCAAACAACTAGATCTGGTTATGGTAATTCAGATCCGGGACTTGAAGATACTTCAGAATCATTTGGTTTGCCTGCTACCGCAGATCTCATGTTTGCTTTGATCTCTAATGAAGAGATGGCAAAGAATAATCAGATGATGGTGAAGCAACTTAAGAATCGATACAACGATCCGAATGTACATAAAAGATTTGTTATTGGTATTGACAGAAGCAAAATGAGACTGTATGATACAGATCAAGATGAGCAAACTTTAATCGAGACTGAAGATGACACACCAGCATTTGATAAGTCATCATCAGGCATGCGAATAAATAGTGAACGGGTAAGTAGCATTAAGTTCTAAACATGATTATAGATCTAAAAAATAAAGAGGTTCTCAGTAAATTAGATGCTGTCCTAGTCGAGTGGAAAGAAAAATTCGATGGTATTGGCATACCTATTACTGAGATGAAAACCTTTGCAGATCCTCTGCCTATTGGCAAACTAGGGGATGGAAGTACCAGTAGAAGACCTCCACCCGAAGATAAATCAGGTTTCAAGCATAGAACTTCAGAAGAAACTTTTAGAAAAGAATATCTCCCTTATGCTGACGATCACATAGGATATCCTGTAGAGTGGTACTCTCTTGCCACTGAGGATCTGAGAGATTGGTATAATGAAAATGACCAATGGGATGGTTTGAATAGTTATGTGCGCTATGATTTGGCAGCAGAATTGGGTGCTGCTGCTAATGCGCTCTTCTCTTTCTATCCTCCTAAAGGTTTTATTGGATGGCATACTAACTGGAATGCGTATTCGTATCAGGTTCTTTTCACTTGGAGTGAAACTGGTGACGGTTATTTTTCTTACTACGATGTACCCAACGACGAAGTTATAACAGTACCAGACAAAAAAGGATGGAGTGCAAAAACCTATTTCTTTGCACCCAAAGAAGACACACAAAATCATTGTTGGCATACTGCATATACTGAGTGTGATAGAATGACTCTCTGTTATAAATTTACCAATTGGGGTGGACGAGGAACAGAAAGAGACGAACAAGCACTGGCATGGAGAGATGATTTTGTTGAATTTCTTGAAACAGAATAGTAGCATAATAGCATTCTTTTTTATTTTTGGAACTTCTTATTGGATCGTATCAGATGGTGAGCAAAAAGAGGAAGTTATCGAAGAGACAACGGTTGTTGCTGAAGAGGAGGTTGTTGTCACAGCAACTGGACCATCAGTTGAAGACGAGCACCTTCGTGACGAACGCTATTGTCTTGCTCTCAATATTTACCATGAGTCTCGGGGGGATTCTTTTGCTGGTCAGTCTGCCGTTGCCGATGTAGTTATGAATCGTGTAGAAGATACGTACTACCCAAACACGGTATGTGAAGTTGTAAAGCAAACTGTTTGGGTTGAGAATTGGAAAGGTAACATGGTTCCCAAACGGCACATGTGTCAGTTCTCTTGGTTCTGTGATGGTGTAAGTGATGAACCCGGAGACCCTGATGCATGGATGGAATCATATATGATGGCAGAAGAAGTTTTTGATAAAGGAAATTGGAGAGGGATAACTGAGGGTGCAACTCATTATCACTCTCTTCAAGTGAGACCCAAGTGGGTCAAGGATCGTGGTATGGAATACACGGGTACAATTGGACAACATGAATTTTACAGGTGGGAAAGATGATCAATTACAAATTTAACGAAGACAGACTTATCAAAGAACTTCAAAAGTATGTTGACAGAACATATGACCAACATTATGCCACAGACAAATACCAAGCTACAGATGTCATCATCGACTCTGGTCACGGTACAGGATTTTGTCTTGGCAATGTAATTAAGTATGCAAAACGATATGGTCGTAAAGGCACTCCGGATGAAGCACGAAAAGATCTAATGAAGATCTTACATTACGCATTGATTCAACTTGACATTCATGATCAAGAGAATCAAAGTACCGTAACTTCCCCTAAAGAAGACCCAAGATATCTCGGTTTGATTCCTACTCCAGTGTGTGGTGTTCCTGCTGTTGATACCTTCTCGAAAGGGTATGCTAGTATCGATGCCGCGACACCTCAAGACTGGAATAACGTGAGATGAGTAATGTAGTTAGTTTATGTGAGTACAGAAAGAAACGGCACGAAGAGAAAGAATTAAACGAAACTATATGGGGAATGACGGACGAACAAATCATTGACTTGCTAAACGATATCAGTTATACTTACAATGTTGACGATAATAATTTGTCTTCATTCACTTTTAGTATAGAACTTTCGGATGAAATTAAAGACCCCTCTTAGATATCCCGGTGGTAAATCCAGAGCAGCATCAAGACTGTTTAATAATCTGCCGGAGTTTAAAAAATATAGAGAACTCTTCCTCGGCGGAGGATCTTGTGCTCTAGAGATATCACGAAAATATAATGTGCCCATCTGGGTCAATGATAAGTACTACAACCTGTATTGTTTTTGGAAGTCTCTTCAAGAAAACTCGGAAAGTCTATATAGTACCGTCTTGGAGAGAAAACAAAAAGCAGACGAGTATGAAGACAATGTGGCAGCGCATCGACAACTTTTTATCGAAAGTAGAGATCTTCTCATGGAAGATGTTGATCCTTTCGAGCGTGGTGTTTTATTCTATATTGCTAATAAGTGTTCTTTTAGTGGACTAGGTGAGTCTAGCGGGTTCAGTGCCCAAGCAAGTCAATCAAATTTCTCCTATGCTGGTATACAGAAGTTACAAGCATACGGACCTCTGATAAAAAACTGGTTGATAACTAATCTAGATTACACCGAAGTTATCCAAGGTGTAGAATCTGATGAGTTTATTTTTGCTGATCCTCCTTACGACATAAAGTCAGGTCTTTACGGCAAGAAAGGTGAGCACCATTTATCGTTTGATCATATAGAGTTTCATGAAAAAATTTCTGGCATTGACTCTAATGTTATGATAACATACAACTCTAACGATGATATCAAGCAACTATACAAAGATTGGTATACCCAAGAATGGGACTTGACATATACGATGCATTCTAGTAAGATGTATCGCTCAGATGAAAAAAACAGAAGAGAGTTGTTAATTACAAATTATGAATCAAGGATTTAAATTTGCGTTAATAGATACTATAGCAGCAACACCTATCAATCTAGCACTTAACTTTGTCTTTCTGAGTATCATTTACAAGTTTGAAATGACACCTATAGAAGCAGCACCATTTTTAACTGCTGTGTTCTTTGTCTGTGCTATAATTAGGAAGTATATAATATTTAATTATACAGGAAAGAAAAATGCCTAAAGGAGTCAAAGGGAGCGGTACTGGTACAACCGTTCTAATGAATCTTACAATCGAAAAAGAACTTAGGGATGAGTTCCACATTTGGTGTATCAGAAATAATACAACCATGAAAGATGTTTTGGTTAATTTTATTTCTGATGTGGTTGAGCAAGGCAAGGGTGCTGCCCCGGTGAAGGTCACACCGCAAAATCTTAAACGAGATGATGGTGTTGAAGCGATGGGTAGGTTTTTTGATGATATTAATAAGTCTGACAATTGGGAGGACTCTTACTAATGAAGATGAATGGTTTTACTAAAGCAGCACAAGAAGGTATTGTTACTGTAGAATTTACCAAGATTGGTACAGACGAACTGAGAATTATGCCTTGTACTTTGAACAGGAAGTTGAGCGAGAACAATGTTCCTGAAGTTATAGATCAACAAGATACTTCTGATCATCTTGTGGTTTGGGCATTAGACAAAGAAGCATGGCGCTCATTCAGAACAAGCACCGTTAAACGATGGTATAAAGGTGGACCAGACTCAGGACCAGACGTAAGAACCGACTAGTTCCGCACCAGAAATTTTGTAGTCTAATGCTATCATTTTACCACAAAACATTCTGTAAATATAATAGGTCACCCCTACTCTAGGAGTACAATTTTCTTTTATGATTTGTTGGGTGTTCATAATTTTAAGAGAGTAAGTTGTGTTTATATATAAAAATCATGATTGCTGAAAAAGTAAATTTATTAGATTTTAATATTCTTCGACTGAACCTTGAAGGTCAGATTGATAACACTTTATTAAAAGCAAGTGTTATGAGAACAGAGGACGATAAAGTCAATCCAAATCCGAAGAGTGGACCATACGAAGACAATAACCTAGATCTTAAAGATCCGATTGTCATACAACTTAGACAAATCGTTGATGGTATCTTTAGACAGTTAGACAACAGATTTGAAAAGTCTACTAGTTGTTGGGGTCACATACTTTATGATGGTCAGTCTACTATCCCTCACAATCATAGACAAACAACGCCTGATAAAAGTGGGTCAACTCGTTTAAGCATGAGACAAGGTTTGTCTTGGTGCTACTACGTTGATGCCAATGAAGATAGTGGTGATATAGTTTTCGATACAGAGTATAGAGGTTTGGAGTTTGCAATAGCACCAGAGACTTCGAAGATGTTTATTTTTCCAAACTGGTTGAAACATTATACTAAAAGAAATCATTCAAAGAAAGTTAGGGTTTCTATTTCTGGTAATGTGTTTCTAACCGATGAGCAATTAAGGAACCCAGCACCAGATGTTACTATGATATTGGGTCCTAATGAATATTCTTTTAAGAGGTTAAACTTTAAGGAGATTAAATGACAGGAGCATATGAGCACCGCGAGGAACACCCAGAGTATTTCCAGCAAACAGAGTTAGACATGGATGTGAAACTCGACCCGCCTTACAACGGGTTATTTTACTGCCGTATACGCGAAGGAATGTTTAGATGGCCAGAATATATTTCATACTATAGAAGGAAAAGATTATGATTAGAAAAGGCGACAAACTGCCTGATGTTACATTTCGTACAAGAGTAAGAGATCCAGAACTTGAAGGGAAAGATCCTAACCCTTTCAAGTGGGAAGATAAAACTACTGCAGATTACTTTGCAGGCAAGCGTGTAATTCTTTTCTCCCTACCGGGAGCATTTACTCCTACTTGCTCAACGTATCAGTTGCCCGGTTTCGAAAGAAAGTTTGAAGCATTTGTCAAGACTGGTATTGATGCTATCTATTGCATGTCAGTAAACGATTCGTTCGTTATGAATGCTTGGGCAAAATCCCAGAACCTAGAAAACGTGGAGGTGATTCCGGATGGAAGCGGAACTTTTACAAAAGGAGTTGGAGCGTTGGTCAAGAAAGACAACCTCGGGTTTGGTAATCGCTCATGGCGTTATGCTGCTATTGTGGATGATATGGTCGTAGAAGCAATTTTTCCTGAAGCAGGACTTTCAGATGATCATCCAGAAGATCCTTATGAAGTTTCTTCTCCGGAGAATATTTTGAACTACTGTCTAGCACATGCGAGGACAGAAGCAGCATGAACGATAAGTGGAATGGAGAAGCGAGAGGATGTGCAGATGTCATGTTCTCCCGCATCCAAATTCTAATGCGTAAACAAAACTTAAAAGGTAAATACGGTAATCTTTTTGATGCCGTACTTTCTCTTGTTACACACTGCGAAGAAAAAGACATGAGATTAACGGACATTCTAGAAGATGTCTACTTGCAATTAAAGGAAGATAATAATGAAGAGCGGAAAAATTTGGGGTAATACCCAACTGATTGAACACACCCCCTCGTTCGAGTTTCATCGGATTGAGTTTAAAGCAAATCACTGTTGCAGTGAGCATTACCACAAGACCAAGTGGAACGGGTTTTTCGTAGAGTCCGGTACTCTTCTGGTCAAGACATGGCAGGAAGAACCGACAGACCACAGACCCAACATGCTGTGCGACCAAACTGTTTTGCGAGCAGGCGACTACTACAAGGTAGCTCCCGGCAAGTGGCACCAGTTCGTGGGTGTGGATGATGGTGTAGCATTCGAGTTATACTGGTCAGAGTTTGATGCTAACGACATCGTTAGACGTACCCAAGGACAACGCCTCCAAGAACCTCAAATTGAAGGTCACCCCGGCAATCCCCTCACCGATCTAAATGCTGATTGATGAAAAACTGGAATATAATGTATTCCTATAATTCCTCTAAAATCCGTTGACATTTGCGCATCTCCTATGAGATAATTACTTTGTAATTAAGGAGATGTGCTGATGATTGATCGAGTTGTGTGTGCTTATACTGATTGGGGAAGCGAAGTTTTCCACCTCTATGCTAAAGACGAGTTGGTAGGTCGTGCCAGAACTGCCAACGGTATCGCTTTTCATATAGAAAAGAATGGTGGTCCTGCTCCCGTTATTCGTGGTCACATTGCTGATACCCATGCTCTGACGTGGAAAAAAGCGTGTGAATTGTTATAAGCATATAACAAATCAATCTAAAAAAAGTTCCTTTTTTACCCTCGTAAGTCATTGATTTATCGAGGGTTTTTTGCGTCTAATTTTCTCCTTACAAATCAATGACTTAGCGCTTGTGTTTTCACAACATTTACTGTATAATTACTATGTAATCAACGAGAAGAGAGAGAACTAAAGATGGAAAAAATGACAAGAACTGCTGCCTCTTATGAAACCTATGCCGAGTACGTTGCTGCTCGTCGTGCAACACGTCATGACGTTTTGCCTGAGACCTTGTGGACTGCATTGAAAGAAGAC
>Ga0255752_10001150_pt1 | contig 31268 bp, 36 predicted proteins | sample 011ome_25_FD_179952 | JGI IMG/M metagenome (GOLD analysis project Ga0255752, IMG submission 179952) | Coastal salt marsh microbial communities from the Groves Creek Marsh, Skidaway Island, Georgia - 011512CT metaG (version 2) | ecosystem: Environmental > Aquatic > Marine > Intertidal zone >... | reverse complement strand
AAAAAAACTATTGCCTCTTGATTTTTCTCTACCAGGCCCTCATCAGTTATTTTTTTAAGTAACGCAAGAAAACCTGTGTTGCTTGCGGCAAATACAAGCAATGAGCAAATACTTAAAAAAATAATACTTTTATATTTAAGGGAATAAGTGATTAACCGTTTGTATGTTTTTATTAATCCAGGATCATTTAATTTTGTCGCCTTTTGTTCCGACATAAATAATTAATTAACTTTTGTTGAAAAAGTAATTTTAACTAACCCAAGCTGTCTTGATGCCTCCATAACATTAATGACAGATTGATGAGGCGTTAATGCATCCGCGCTAATAATTACCGGTAAATCTTTAGATTCGCCTGCCACCTGTGAAAGCCGATCTCTAATAGAATCAACCGTATCCGACCCAAGGGTCTCCTCATTGATAGCATAGACACCATCTTTTGAGATTGAAACATTGATGGGTAGAAGCTTATCTTTAACTGGATTTGCCTCGGCAACGGGTAAGTTAATTTTAAGCTCACTAAACTTTGAAAACGTCGTACTTACGACTAAAAAGATAATGATTACAAGTAAAACATCAATTAGCGGAATAAAGTTTATCTCAGGATCTTCTAAGCGTGATCTTCTTTTGAACGCCATAGCTAACTCCTCTCACCACGAGCAGTCTCAATAATAGCAATTGTTTGAATTTGCATTTCGTTTAGAAAATTTTCCACCTTGGAGCGGTAATATCTAAAGGCAATCATTGCTGGAACAGCAACCACAATTCCTCCAGCGGTGTTATATAAAGCAACAGAAATACCCCTAGCAAATATTGCAACATCATGACCACTTGATGTGAAGGAGCTAAATAGCTCCACCATTCCAACAATAGTACCAAAAAGTCCTAACAAGGGTGCCACAGTTGAAATTGTTCCTAACGCATTAATATTCGTTTCAAGTTTATGTGCAACCAACCCAGAGCTTTCTTCAATTGAGTCCTTTAACACTTCTAGAGAAGCGTTTTTATTCTTTAATGCCGAGTAAATAATTTCACCAAATGGTGATGAACCCTTTAATGTATCTAAATTTTCTACTTTAAATGATCGCTGTTTTATCATTTGATTAACAGAATCAACCAAATTACTAGGCATCACTTTTTCTGATCTCAATGACCAAGCCCTCTCTAAGATTATTGCAAACCCATATATTGACGTTGCAATTAAGGGCCAGATTGGCCATCCCGCTGCTTCAATAATTTCCCACACTTGAACAATCTCCAAAAAATTTTCTTAAAGTATACTATTAGGAATTAATTTTTCCTTCACTTAATCTATATATTTTTTTCATTTTCTTTGCATGATCTATGTCATGAGTAACTAAAACTATGGCAGTGTCTAAGTTATTAGCGAATTCCAAAAACATATCAAAAACTATATTTGCATTCATATAATCCAAGTTTCCTGTTGGTTCATCTGCCAAAATAATTGATGGATTGTTTATCATTGCCCTCGCAATCGCAACTCTCTGCCTCTCTCCACCAGATAGTTCATGGGGTAAATGATTAACACGATTCTCAAGCCCCAGGTCTGATAAAAGCTTCAATCCATTATCATATATATCTTTTTCCCTCACAGCGCGAATGATCATCGGCATGATCACATTCTCAATTACAGAAAAATCAGGGAGTAAATGATGAAATTGATAGATAAATCCATAATATTTATTTCTAATATTGGATAAATCAGCTTGATTTAGATAATCTATCTTATCACCATTAACTTCCAAGAAACCTTTGTCTGGTTTTTCAAGGCCGGCCATGATATGCAAAAGAGTACTTTTACCTGTTCCAGAGACACCTGTTATTGCGATATTGTCTCCATTTGCTATATCTAGATTAATATTATTCAATATTGGCGCATCAAGACCTTTGAATGATTTTGTAATATTATTCAGTCTTAATAAAAAATTATTCATACTTTAAAGCGCTTGCAGGATCAATTTTTGATGCCTTGTAACTTGGATAAAGAGTTGCAAGTAAAGATAACAAAAGCCCCATTAAACCGATACTAATAACATCTGAAGTTAATAATTGAGATGGGATTTGAGAAATATAGTAAATATCTTTAGACAAAAATTGAACGCCAAACAGGCTCTCTATAAAGGGCACAATTACATCAATATTTATTGAAATAACTATACCTAAAATAATCCCCATGAATGTTCCAATTAAACCAATCATAAATCCTTGAAAAATAAATATCAAAAGAATGCTTCTTGGTAATGCTCCTATAGTCCTCAGAATTGCAATGTCAGATCTTTTTTGAGCGACGCCCATGACTAATGTAGCAACGATATTAAATGCAGCGACGGCAATAATCAACGTTAGAATGATAAACATTACCCTCTTCTCCATTTGGATTGCTGCAAAAAGGTTCGTATGTTTTCGCGTCCAATCAAAAACAAAAAATTGATTTTTAATATTAATTATTTTTTCAATATCACTCACAGCCTGTTGAGTTTTCGATAAGTCATTTAGCTTGACTCTTAAACCAGAAATATTTTCACCAAACTGAAAGAAATTTTGCGCATCTTTAATATGAACAATGACAAGCCCTGAATCATACTCATGCATGCCAGCATTAAAAATGCCTTTTATTTTAAATTGCTTTATTCTTGGAAGTGCGCCAAGTGCAGAAAAATTAGCTTGCGATGAAATCATGGCAAGTTTATCACCTACTTTCAAACTAAAATATCTGGCTAAATCAATCCCAATTAGGATCTCATACTCATCTGAGATTAAATTATAAGAGCCTCTATACATTTTGTTTTGAATAGAGCTTACATTTGGCTCTAATGTTGGGTCGACGCCTCTCACCATGACGCCCCGATTAAATTTCCCCAAAGCTATCATGGATTGATTTTGAGTGAAAGGTGCGGATGCTTTTATGTTTTCTATTTTACTAAGTTGCTTTTGAACAGTTTGCCAATCCCTCAAAACATAAGCCATTCCTGTAACTTCAACATCAGAGGCAACACTCAAGATTTTTGACTTTAGTTCATTTTGAAAACCATTCATCACAGAGAGAACAACAATGAGAGCCATAACCCCCAAAGTTATTCCAATAATGCTTGTAAATGAAATAAATGATATAAAACTATCTCTATTTTTGTGACGAATGTACCTAGAAGCAATCCAAAGCTCGTAAAGGCCAAAAAAAATATTTAATTTATTTTTCATGTGTTGTTAATCTTGGAAGAGTTCATTCTGCTAGAATTATGGCATGTTTAATGGAATTATAGAATCAATCGGAACAATTCAAAAAATTGATATTGTGGGGCAAAGCAATCGGCTCTATATTGAGTTTGATGAAAAAAAATTTAACGACATTAAATTAGGAGATAGTATCTCAGTAAATGGTATATGCCTTACAATTGAGGACATACGAGACAAACACCTTATCTTTTACACCTCACAAGAAACTAACTCAAAAACGAATAAATTTTTCTGTTCACAAAAAGTAAATCTGGAAAGATCACTTCTTCTTGGTAGTCGTATCTCAGGGCATTTTGTTTTTGGGCATATTGATGGCATAGCAAAGCTAATAGGCATCCAGCATCTGGATGAGAGTCAAATATGGCAATTCGAAATACCACATGAACTCCTAATATACTTTGCTCCAAAAGGGTCTGTAGCAATAAACGGAGTGAGCCTAACAGTTAACAAAGTTTTAAAAAATTCGATTGAGATTAATTTGATTCCATTTACTCTTGAGCACACAGCTTTAAGATTCAATAACATTGGCGATCTTTTAAATATTGAAGTTGACATGCTTGCTCGTTATGTTCACACAACATTAAATAAAGAAAATGAATAGTACAAAAGAGTTAATTGCTGATATTAAGAAAGGCAAGATGGTTATTCTTGTCGATGATGAAGATCGTGAAAATGAGGGTGACCTTGTGGTGGCTTCAAGCCATGTAACTCCCGAACATATAAACTTTATGGCAAAATTTGGAAGAGGCTTGATATGTCTTACCCTAACCGAAGAAAAATGCAAAAAATTAAAATTACCTCTTATGGTCGAAAAAAACGAAGCAAAATTGGGGACCAACTTTACCGTATCTATTGATGCAGCAAAAAATATTTCTACAGGCATTTCAGCAAGTGATCGAGCTAAGACAATCAAAGCTGCAATAAAAAAAAATGCAAATGATAAGGATATTGTTAGACCCGGTCATATCTTTCCTTTAATTTCTCACTCAGGAGGCGTCTTATACAGAGCTGGCCATACTGAGGCGGGATGCGACCTCGCCAGCCTAGCGGGTTTAGAGTCGAGCTCTGTGATATGTGAAATTTTAAATGAAGATGGAAACATGGCTCGCTTGCCCGACTTAGAAAAATTCGCTGAGCGACATAATCTCAAAATAGGAACAATTGCAGACATCATTGAATTCAGAAGCAAGAGAGAGAGGTTGATTAAAAAAATTGATGAAAAAGTAATTGAGACAGATTTTGGCAGACTTAATTTGCGTCTTTACTCAGATCTTTTATCCAACAACATTCATTTGGTATTAGTGAAGGGAAAAATTTTAAAAAATGATAATATATTAGTTCGTGTTCATGAACCGTTATCAATTCTTGATTTTATTAAAAATACCCGTCATTCTTGGCCACCGCTAAAAGCACTCGAGTTATTGAAAAATGAAAAAAAGGGAGTTATCGTTTTTTTAAATTACTCAGAATCACAAAAAAAATTAGAAAATATTTTTTCTAACGATGAAACCTATGACAGCAAACAAGAGTTGAGAAACTATGGTATTGGCTCTCAAATATTAGTTGATATTGGGGTAAGTAAAATGAAATTGATGGCCTCGCCAAGAAAGATGCCAAGTATGGCTGGTTTTGGACTACAAGTTACTGAATTTATTGAAAATAATTAAAAAAAAGATTTATCCATGGTAGGATAATGTCATTGGATATTTACTCTAAAAAAATTTCTTTCTGCAAAGTTAATCAACTTAAGTCTTTATTTCACTTTACTTCTTTTCTTCCGCAACAAAATGCAGCCAAGTAAAAATGTCTTAGGTTTTGATTTTGGTGAAAAAAGAATTGGTGTTGCCCTTGGCGACTCTTTGACTAAAATTGTGCACCCACTTCAAACCATTGAAACTGAAATCAATTCCGAGAGATTTCATATTATCAATGGTCTTCTTGAAAAATGGAAACCCGATTATGTTGTAATTGGAATTCCATTTAACGATGATGGCACAGAACACCGCCTAACAATGCTTGCAAAGAAATTTTCAGGTAAAATTCAAAATAAATATAACTTACCTGTTTTTAATATTGATGAACGATATACTTCTGCTGAGGCTGAATCGATCTTGCGTGAACGAGGTGTGAAGATAAAGGAAAATAAAGGCCTAATTGACCAATTTGCGGCAAAAATAATTTTAGAATCCTTTTTTAGAGAATATATTGATTAAATTACCATCAGCTCAAGATTTAATACTCAAGCTAGAAAATCAGATTAAATTGATCCTTGATGATTCAACATGTCTTATTGGTATCCCAACAGGAGGGCATCTAATCATTAAACAATTATGTAAAAACCTGGGTGGTGATTTAAATTATGGGCTTATTGATGGCTCTTTTTATCGTGACGATTTAGATATTAGTGGCGTTAAAATAAAAGAAAAAACATCAAACATTAATTTTGATATTGAGAATAAAAAAATCATCTTGATTGACGATGTCTTTTACACAGGCAGGACTATTAGAGCTGCCATCAACGAATTATTTGACTACGGAAGACCAAAAGAAATACTCCTCTTTGTTTTGGTTGATAGAGTGAAAAATGAATTACCAATCAAGCCAACATATTCAGCATATGAATTAAACAATGACAAGGGTGACTACATCAATCTAGTTGAGGAAAGAAATATCTTATCTTTTGAGGTAAAAAATATTGGCCGATAATTTTCAGGTAACAAAGGATGGAAAACTAGAACATCTATTATCTATTGACGGCTTGAGTAAAGAAATTATTATTGATATTTTTAATATGGCCGAATCTTTTTTAAAAATTGGTTCTCGAGATGTTAAAAAGGTCCCTCTCTTAAGGGGAAAAACAGTCTGTAATCTCTTCTTTGAAAACAGCACAAGAACAAGAACTACTTTTGAAATCGCAGCCAAAAGACTTTCGGCAGATGTAATAAATCTTGACATACCCACCTCGTCGCAATCAAAAGGTGAATCTATTTTAGATACAGTTAACAACTTAATTGCAATGGGTGCAGATATTTTTGTAATAAGGCATGGTATACCAAAAACCCCTGAAATAATTGCCAAAGCTGTCAATAATGATGTCCATATAATTAATGGTGGTGATGGCAATCATGCTCATCCCACTCAGGGATTACTTGATTCATTCACCATAAGGCGCTTTAAAAAAGAATTTTCCAATTTAAAAGTTGCAGTCGTAGGTGATATTAAACATTCGCGGGTAGCAAGATCAGAGGTTTGTGCCTTATCAACTTTGGGCGTTCCTGAAATCAGGGTTATTGGGCCCGATAATCTTATGCCTGATGATCTAGATCATCTCAATTTAATTCACTTTAATGACTTAAATAAAGGATTAAAAGATGTTGATGTCATAATGATGTTGAGGCTGCAAAAAGAGAGGATGGAGGATGGTGATATTCCCTCGGAGGAAGATTACTTTAAACAATTTGGATTGAAACGAGAACACCTTAGAATAGCACATCCTGATGCAATTATTATGCACCCTGGACCAATTAATAGAGGCATTGAGATTGAATCAGAGGTGGCAGATTGCAAGCAGTCAGTAATCTTATCTCAGGTAACATTTGGAATTGCAATAAGAATGGCTGTGATGACCATGTTGGTAAGTAAAAAATTATGAGAAAAAAAATAGTTTCGCTATAATCACCATTTATTTCTAGTAATTATCTTAAAGGGAACAATACATGTTAGAAAAATTAATTAATGCTTTATTAGGAAGGTCTCCAGAAAGTAAACCAGCTGCAAAGAAACCAGCTGCAAAGAAACCAGCTGCAAAGAAACCAGCTGCAAAGAAACCAGCTGCAAAGAAACCAGCTGCAAAGAAACCAGCTGCAAAGAAACCAGCTGCAAAGAAACCAGCTGCAAAGAAAAAGTAATGATTCTGCAAGCTTATTACAACCAAGCTTATGCTTGGTTTTTTTTTAGGTAAAAATGACTAATATTAAGGAAAATATAGAAATCCTGACAAAACAGGTTAAGGAATTAAGCTTTGATATTAAGCCAACAATTGTTGCTGTGAGTAAGCAACAGAGTTACTTGAAAATCATAGAGGCGTTTAATGCTGGTCAAAGAGTTTTTGGTGAAAATTATTTGCAAGAGGCTATGGATAAACAAAAAGATCTTAAAGATTATCCTATTGAGTGGCATTTTATTGGCCCTATTCAAAGCAATAAATGTAAATTAATTGCTGAAAATTTTGATTGGGTACAAACGGTTGATAGAATGAAAATTGCAAGACGCCTTGATGAAAGTTGTTCGGGCAAAATAATTAATATTTGTATTCAAATAAATATTAGTGAAGAGCCCACGAAAAGCGGAATTATGCCAAACCAAGTTGACACATTTGCCAAAGAACTGAGCCAATTTAAATATTTAAATCTAAGGGGAATAATGGCCATCCCCTCGCAAAATAAAACAGATGGTAATTTAAAACATGAATTAGTGTTATTAAAAAAAATTTTTGTTAACTTAAAAAATCAAAATAATAATATTGATACTTTATCAGTTGGCATGTCTAATGATTATAAATTAGCCTTAAATTATGGTTCAACCATGATAAGAGTTGGAAGTCATATTTTTGGAGCAAGAGCAAAATGAATAACCAAAATCAAGTTATATTTTTTGGTGGCGGTAATATGGCCCAAGCTATTATTGCCGGATTAATAAAATGTAACATAGATAAAAATAAATTAATCGTTATTGACCCTGATAAAAATAAAAGGCAAGAGATAGAAAAGAAATTTACTGTCCTCGCCCAAGAGGAAATCAAAAACCATGAAGATAATGCCACCTTTATTCTTGCAACAAAACCAGATCAAATTCCTTTGGTGTGTGAGGGAATTAAGGGCAGAATTAATAATCAACTCATTATTTCAATTGCAGCAGGAGTGAAGATAAGTTTTATTCAGGGTCGCTTAAATAATTATGATCAAATTGTAAGGACTATGCCTAATTTAGTGGCACAAATTCAAAAAAGTGTCACCGCTGCCTATGCTCACCCAAACCTAAAGAAAACAAATAAAGTTCTTGCTAACTTTGTGCTAGAAAGTTTTGGTGATTGCATTTGGGTGAATGATGAAAAAAAATTAAATGCAGCAACGGCAATATCAGGAAGCGGGCCAGCCTATGTTTTTTTATTCTTACAAGCAATTATTAGTGCTGGAGAGAATATTGGTTTAACGTTAGAGGAGTCTCAAGCATTAGCATTAAAAATGCTGCAAGGTTCGGCCATGTTTGCGGAAAATAATATCTCCAAACTTGAGACGCTTATCAAAAATGTTACTTCCAAAGGAGGTACAACTGACCAGGCGCTTAAACATTTTAAAGAAAAAAACTTTCAAAAAATTGTTGGTAATGCTATCAATGCTGCCTATAAACGTGCAGAAGAAATTGGCGATAATTAATTATGACTAAAGAGGTAATTGTAGGATTGTCGGGCGGAGTGGATTCTGCAGTTACTGCGTGGCTTCTAAAGCACCAGGGTTATCATGTTAGTGCAATTTTTATGAAAAATTGGGAAGATGATGACGACGATGAGTACTGTTCAAGCAAACAAGATCTTATTGACGCAGTATCGGTTGCTGAGAGAATCGGTATTGACATTGAGGTCGTAAACTTTGCTAAGGATTACAAGGAAAAAGTTTTTAACTTATTCATTGAGGGACTCAATCGCGGAATAACTCCAAATCCTGATATTTTATGTAATTCTGAAATTAAGTTTGACGCCTTTCTAAATCATTCCATCTCATTAGGTGCTGACAAAATAGCGACAGGACACTACGCAAAAGTCAGAGAAAATGACGGTATTTTTCAGCTTCTTAAAGGTGAAGATGGAACAAAAGACCAAAGCTATTTTTTATGCCGCCTCAACCAGAAGCAACTGTCAAAATCAATATTTCCTCTAGGGGATATGCTCAAAAGTGATGTCAGAAACATAGCCAGAGAAAATAATTTGCATAACCATGATCGAAAAGATTCAACAGGAATATGCTTTATTGGAGAGCGACCATTTGCAGAATTTATCAGCCAGTACATCCCGAAAAATCCTGGCTTTATAATCAATGAAAAGGGCTCCCTGCTTGGCGAGCATGATGGGTTGAATTTTTATACTATAGGTCAACGGCAGGGGTTAAAAATTGGAGGAGTTAATAACGGTGATGGAAGGCCATGGTTTGTCATTGATAAAGATTTCACAAATAATAATTTAATTGTTGGTCAAGGTCACGATCATCCAAAATTACTTAAGGATGGCTTGATCGCAACTAGTATGCATTGGATAAATAACAATGACCCAAAAAGAAACTGGGTTTACTCTGCTAAGACTCGATATCGTCAACCTGATGCACCATGTGAAATTGATGAACTTGATAATGGCAACGCAAAAATTATATTTGGTCAAAAACAATGGGCCATAACACCAGGTCAATCTGTAGCCGTATATGAAAGTAATGTCTGTCTTGGCAGTGGTTTCATAGAACAGGCAATAAATATCAATGATTAAGCTTACCCAAAAAAAAATTCAAGACGCAATAAAAAAAAATGTCGAATATGCCCTTTCTGAAGACTTAGGTAACGGGGACTTGACTGCCAACATGATAAGTGAAGAAAAAAAAGCGTGTGGTTTATTATTTGCAAATCAAACTGGGATTTTGTGTGGCCTTGATTGGTTTAATAACACCTATAAAACTCTCAATAAAAAAATCAAAATAAAATGGCACATTGGTGATGGAGATTTTTTTAAAAAAGGAGATAAGTTGTGCGAGCTAACAGGACCCCACCACACAATTCTTCAAGGTGAAAGGGTTGCTATCAACTTTCTCCAAACCCTCTCCGCAGTCTCAACTTACACCAACAAATTGACCAAACTTATTTCAGGCTATCCTGTTGAAATTTATGATACAAGGAAGACCATCCCCGGACTTAGAATTGCACAAAAATATGCCGTTCTGGTCGGAGGTGGAAAGAACCAGCGTCTTGGTCTTTTTGATCAAATTTTAATTAAGGAAAATCATATTAGTGCTTTTGGAACTCTAGAGAAAACATTGTTATTTATTAAAAATGAGAAGTTGAAAGATAAAATTCAAATTGAGGTTGAGAGCCTTGACGAGCTCAAATTGGCGCTTGCTTACGATATAGAAAATATTCTTTTGGACAATTTTTCAATCAACCAAATTAAAGAGGCTATCAAAATTAATCAAAAAAAAGCTGTGCTTGAAGCCTCCGGTAATATTTCTGAAAAAAATATCATTAAATATGCCAAAACAGGGGTAGATAGAATTTCACTTGGTAGCCTAACAAAAAATATAGAAGCAATTGATTTTTCAGTAATTATTCACTCCGTTTAAAGCCTTAAAACTTGACCAAACCCCTGTAAATAGGGTATTTTAATTGTTTATAAGAATTCACGTTTCATGAAATCAGAAATAATCACCGGCGCCGAAATCGTCATACGATCTTTACAAGAAGAAGGCACCGAATTTGTATTCGGCTATCCTGGCGGGGCAGTTCTCAACATTTATGATGCAATTTTTAGTCAGACAAAGTTTAAGCATGTTCTTGTAAGACACGAGCAGGCCGCTGTTCATGCTGCTGATGCTTTTGCTCGTGCAACTGGTAAGGTTGGCGTTGCTCTCGTAACCTCTGGCCCGGGCGCTACTAATGCCGTAACTGGTATTGCAACAGCCCACATGGACTCAGTTCCTATGGTCATCATCAGTGGACAAGTGCCGACTCATGCTATAGGTCAAGATGCATTTCAAGAGTGTGATACCGTTGGCATAACAAGGCCATGTGTTAAACATAATTTTCTTGTTAAAGACATTAATAAAATTGCCTCCACCATCAAAAAAGCTTTTTATATTGCATCCACAGGAAGACCAGGGCCTGTCCTAGTTGATATTCCTAAGGATATTACCGCTGAAACTGCTGAGTTTAATTACCCAAAAGAAGTAAGTTTGCGTTCATATAATCCAGTTACGAAGGGCCATATGGGACAGATCAAGAAGGCTCTAGATATTTTAATTAATGCAAAAAAACCGGTCGTTTACTCGGGAGGTGGCGTTGTTCTTGGAAATGCGTCCGCCCCTCTAACTAATCTTGTAAACCTACTTAATTTTCCAATCACGAGCACGTTAATGGGCCTTGGAGGGTTTCCTGCCTCCGATGAGAAATTTCTTGGTATGCTTGGCATGCATGGTACCTACCAAGCTAACATGGCAATGCAAGAGTGTGATGTTCTTCTCGCAGTGGGAGCTCGTTTCGATGACAGGGTGATCGGTAACCCAGATCATTTCTTATCAAAACCAAGAAAAATTATTCACATTGATATCGACCCAGCATCTATTTCCAAGAGGGTACAAATAGATGTACCGATTGTCGGTGATGTCGTTAATACTCTAAATGACCTCATTAATGCTTATCAGGATTTTAAGGGAAATCATGATAAAAAAACTATAGAACCCTGGTTAAATGAAATTAAGGCATGGAAATCAAAAGATTGTCTTGCTTTCAAGGATGACGAAAAAGTAATTAAGCCACAAAAGGTAATACAAACCTTGCATGATGTAACCAAAGGGGATGCCTTTATAACCTCTGATGTTGGCCAACATCAGATGTGGGCCGCCCAGTACTATCCTTTTGACAAACCCCGAAGATGGATAAATTCTGGAGGATTAGGCACTATGGGGGTTGGTCTGCCTTATGCTATGGGTTGCCAACTAGCTTTTCCTGATGCCCAGGTTGCCTGTATTACAGGTGAAGCCTCTATTCAAATGTGCATCCAAGAACTTTCAACATGCAAGCAATTTCACCTTCCAGTAAAAATTGTGAATTTAAATAACCGATACATGGGCATGGTAAGACAGTGGCAAGAATTTTTTTATGGTAACCGCTATGCAGAATCATACATGGACGCGCTACCGGATTTTGTAAAGCTTGCAGAGTCTTATGGTCATGTTGGATTTAAGATTGAAAAACCTAAAGATATTCGACCTGTTCTTGAGGAGGCTTTTGGACCCAAATTAAAGGAGAGAACTGTTTTCTTAGACTTTATAACAGATCAAACAGAAAATGTTTTCCCTATGGTGCCTAATGGTAAGGGCCTTTCAGAAATGATATTGGCTGAGGATTTATAATATGCGCCATATTATTTCATTGTTAATGGAAAATGAATCGGGAGCTTTATCAAGGGTTTCAGGGCTATTTTCTGCCCGTGGATATAATATTGAATCATTAACAGTCGCCCCGACTGAGGATCCATCACTGTCAAGAATGACGATAGTCACTAGTGGCTCTGATGAGGTCATTGAACAAATCATCAAACAACTTAATAAGCTTATCGATGTCGTTCGTGTGCTTGATTTAAATGATGGAAAGTACATAGAGAGAGAGCTGATGCTTGTTAAAGTCAAAGCCAATGATAAGCACCGTGATGAAATGAAAAGACTCTCCGATATTTTCAGAGGTCGTATCATTGACGTATCTGATAACACATTTACCATCGAGCTCACAGGTTCATCAAGTAAACTTGATGCTTACCTAGAAAGCCTAGATGAAGATGCAATTATAGAAACCGTCCGAACAGGTGCCTCTGGAATTGGTCGAGGCGACCGAATCTTAAAAGTATAATTTTACAAAAGGAAAAATATGAAGCGTTATTACGATAAAGATGCCGATCTTAATATTATTAAAAATATGAAAGTTGCTGTAATTGGCTATGGCTCACAGGGCCATGCGCATGCAAATAATCTTAAAGATTCAGGTGTGGATGTCACTGTCGGACTTAGAGAGAGTTCTGCATCTGCAGCTAAAGCCTCAGGAGCAGGATTAAATGTTAAATCAGTTGAAGAAGCCACAGCCTGGGCCGACCTAATAATGATTTTAGCCCCAGATGAATTCCAAGCTGAACTTTATACAAAAAGCATAGAACCAAATCTTAAACAAAATACCACACTCGCCTTTGCTCATGGCTTTAATATCCACTTTGATCTCATAAAGCCCCGAGCTGACCTTGATGTAATTATGATTGCACCAAAAGCTCCAGGACATACTGTCCGTTCAGAATTTATCAAAGGTGGAGGTATTCCTGATTTAATCGCTGTAAAGCAAGATGCTTCTGGAAAAGCCAAAGAGGTAGCACTCTCCTATGCATCGGCTATTGGAGGTGGAAGGACTGGTATTTTAGAAACCACATTTAAAGATGAAACCGAAACAGACCTGTTTGGTGAACAAGCCGTCTTATGTGGAGGGACAACAGCATTAGTTCAGGCAGGATTCGAAACGCTAGTCGAGGCAGGTTATGAGCCTGAGATGGCATATTTTGAATGTCTTCATGAGCTTAAATTAATAGTTGATCTTATGTATGAGGGCGGAATTGCAAATATGCGTTATTCAATATCTAACACTGCTGAATATGGCGATATTACCCGTGGCCCAAGAGTTGTGACATCGCAAACCAAAGAGGAAATGAAAAAAATCTTAACTCAAATACAAAGCGGTGAATTTGCACAGGAATTTGTAAAAAACGTCAATTCACTTCCTCAGGCAAGAGAAAAACAAAAAGAGCATCAAATAGAGCAAGTTGGTGAGTCATTGAGATCCATGATGCCTTGGATTAATAAAATTGTCGATAAAACAAAAAACTAGTTGAATAAGCAACATAAATATCCGTCGATTGCCAAGGAGGGGCTCCCTTTCCTTGGCCTATCGCTTTTTTTTAGCATCCTCATATCGATCTTTTATTTTGAATTAAGTTGGCTTGCTTGGCTTATCACCATCTTTATTCTTCAATTTTTTCGTGACCCTCCAAGAGTGATTCCGCAGGAAAATGAGGCCATAATCTCAGGGGCGGATGGCAAAGTCATTGCCATAGAAAAGGTTGATGATCCTTATTACGCTCGAAAAGCAATTAAAATTAGTGTTTTTATGAATGTATTTAATGTGCACTCTAATAAAGCTCCCTGTGAGGGAAGAATTATTAAAAAAAATTACTTTCCTGGTAAATTTTTAAATGCAGCATTATCAAAAGCATCTCTTGAAAATGAACGCTGCGCAATTGTGATCGAGAGAGATGATAAGAAAGTTGTCACATGTGTACAAATTGCAGGCTTGGTTGCCCGAAGAATTTTATGTTACAAAAATACTAATGACAAAATCACCAAGGGAGAGCGATACGGTTTTATTCGTTTTGGGTCACGTGTCGATCACTATCTTCCTCTAGAGGCAAAAGTAAATATTGAGCTTGGCCAAAAGGTAAAGAATACTGAAACAATCATTGCTTTTTTGTAGTATTCCTAATTAGGCTTCAGACAAGTAATGCCACAGCTCATTGAGAGCTTGTTCATAAACATCTCTTTTAAAGTCAATGATTTGATCCAATGGCGACCAAAAATCATCCCAGCGCCAGTCATCAAATTCTGGTTTTAGTGTATTTTTTAAAAAAACGTCAGAGTCCTCACCAATTAGCTTTAACAGAAACCAAATTTGTTTTTGCCCTTTATAGCGATCACGCCAATCTCTTCTGATCCAATTTTTTGGAACATCGTAATAAAGCCAGTCTTTTGTTCTCGCAACAATCTCAACATGCTTTTTAGCAAGCCCCACTTCCTCCATCAGTTCGCGATACACTGCCTCTTCGGGAGTTTCATTTTTTTGAATGCCGCCTTGAGGAAATTGCCAAGAATCCTCATGGGATCTTTTAGCCCAAAGAACCTTTTTATCCTTATTGAAAATAATGATCCCTACATTCGGTCGGTAGCCTTCATTGTCTATCATCATGTATCCTTATGTTTAGTTATCATTTTTTCACAAAACTATTTTGATTGACAGCCTCATTAATGTATAAATTTTTTTTCATTGCTCTCATTATTACATCTGGATTTTTTTTCTTTGAAATTTCAGCAGCGAATAAGGCTTATATAACAAACCAAGGAGACGATACGGTTAGCTTAATTAATCTAGATAAGCTCGAGGTTGAAAAAAAAATTAAGGTTGGACAAAAACCTTTAGGAATTACAATTTTAAAAAAGAAATCCATAGCCGTTGTTGGCAATATTGAGAGTCAAAATTTATCAATCATTGATATGAAAACAAATACCGTTATTCGCTCCATTACATTAGATGCAACTCCACTGGGACTGACTCACAACCTCGATGAGAGTGAAATTTATGTTACCGACTGGTTTAATAACGAGGTCATTATTATTTCGAGCTCAACTTTACAAATAATTGAAAAAATTAAGGTTGGTCAAACCCCCTCTGGAATAGTATTCAATAAAAAGCACTCCCAAATTATTGTTAGTAACAGAGATGCTGATACCATAGAAATCTACTCAGAAAAAACACGAGAATTAATAAAGGTTTTGCCAGTTGGGAAGCACCCCTACGGAATAAGTACGTATGGTGATTATATATATACAGCAAATGTGTATGACGACAGTATTTCTATCGTTGATATTAACTCATGGAAAAAAATAGACATTTCAGTGGGACATCACCCTTATAATATTATTCAGGAGGATCATTACCTTTTTGTAACGAATTCTTTAGATGACAATATTTCAGTAATAGATCTCAATACATTAAAAGAAGAGCAAAAAATTGCTACCGGAGAGACACCCGAAAATCTTTGGGTAGATCAAATAAATAATAAACTAATTGTCACCAACTGGGGTTCTGACTCTATTACGATTATTGATCTTAAAAACTTCAAAGACACTCGAGAAATAAAATCCGGCTTGCAAAATCGAGCATTTGGGGATTTTATTGTTAATTAGTCAGGGCATGTCCGCAGGCTTAGAAATTTATAGTATGATGAAATTGTTTAAAATTATATAAGGATAAGCATGAAGAAGTTTTTATTTTTACTGGTCACACTACTTGCATCTTTTCAAATATATGCTCATGGACCAACCCCGCAAAAAGTTCAAGAGACAATCACTATTAACGCTTCTGTTGAAAAAGTTTGGGCTGTTGTAAAAGATTTTTGTAACATTCAAAAATGGCATCCCGCAGTTGAAAAAACAACTTGTGAAAAAAAAGGTGGCGATACTTTTAGGACACTTGTCATATCGTCTGGTGAGACAGTCTATGAGAAATTACGTAGCGTTGACGAAGATTTACTTAAATTGAAATTTGAAATCGTGGAATCACCAAACCCATTTACTGACTTTAACTCTTACTTAATCGTAACGAAAGGTGCAAACGATAATGAAGCTTCAGTTCAATGGACCGCAAGATTCTATCGCCTATACAAACTAAACCCTCCAATTCCTGAGGGGCAAGATGACGCGACGGCAAAAGCTGCTGCACAAGCTATTGTAGATAGCGGCCTAGCTGGTCTCAAAAAAATGCTAGAGGCGAAATAAATAGTTAACCTTGTTAGTAATTAATGAGTCCGAACAGCCAGAGGCAGTTGTCTTCTGGCTTCATGGTTTAGGGGCAGACTGTAACGACTTTGCCCCCGTAATCCAAACATTAAATCTCAAAAATTATGAGTTTATTCTTCCCAATGCTCCTGTGAGACCAATTACATTAAATGGTGGCATGTTGATGAGAGGTTGGTATGACATTGAATCCCTAAGTTTTGAAAATCATGATTTTGTTGGATTGGATTATTCAAAGCGCATTATTGAGGAAATCATACAAAAAAAGTTGGCATCAAAACATGTCGCACCAAAAGTTTTTCTTATTGGATTTTCTCAAGGCGCGGCACTCTCGCTTTACCTATCCGAGTTCTCTGGGATAAATTTTGATGCTGTCATCTCTTTATCAGGCTACCTTCCAATGTATAATGATCAGAAAAGCTCTAGGCCACCTATTTACGCGATGCATGGCCTCCATGATGAGATCATTAAAAGTGATTTAGCAAAGAAAAGTTATGCAAAACTGATTAATAAGGGCTTACTTAACTTTTATGAAATTTCGATGGCTCATGAGGTGGTTGAAGAGGAGATTACTCTAATAAGAGATATTTTAACGGGCAATGATGCTATATGACTAAAGAAAAAATAAATATTGAAGGATTGCTTGAGGAGCTTGAAGCCATCATTGAAAAAATGGAGGATGATAACCTAAATATTGAACAATCTCTTAGTTCTTATGAGCGAGGTATTGGTCTTGTTAAGGAGGCTCAAAAGAAATTGACTGAAATTGAAAAAAAGGTACAAATTCTCTCTAAAGATGACCAATTAGAAAACTTTGACCCCGATGACTAGCCAATCTAACGATTGGATTCGTTCTGCACAAGATGAGATAAACCAATCAATAAAAGTACTCTTTGATCCATACCCCAATTCCCTATTAAAAGATGTTATGCGCTACGGAGTGCTTAATGGAGGCAAAAGGATTCGAGGCCTAATTGTCAAAGCAATTGGATCCGCTTTCAAAGAGAAAGATGAGATCTTAAATCAATTAGCAACATCAATTGAATTAATACATGCATACTCACTAATACACGACGACCTTCCCGCAATGGATGATGACGATCTTCGTCGAGGCCTTCCAACATGTCATGTAAAATTTGATGAGGCTCAAGCAATTTTAGCTGGGGATGGATTACAAAGTCTTGCCTTAGAAATTCTTTCGTCATCAAATTTTAACATTGATCCAAAAAATAAACTTAATATCATTCATTTCTTAACAAAGGCGATTGGGTTCGAAGGCATGGTTTTAGGTCAATCACAAGATATGGTCTATACGAACCAGCAAATAGGCCCGCAAAAATTAGCAGAAATGCATTCCCTCAAGACCGGGAGGCTTTTTGAGGCAGCTTGCGTATGCCCTGCCCTAATATCAAACGACATAAATGATAAAAAAATTCATGATATAAAAAAAATTGGAAGATTGATAGGTATCATGTATCAAATAACTGATGATATATTAGACGTCACAAAGACCTCCAGTCAGCTTGGAAAGACCTCCGGGAAAGATGCAGAAACAAACAAGCAAACCTATGTCACTCTCTATGGGCTAGCAGAGTCAAAAAAAATAAATAATAAAAATTATCAAGAGTTAAAAGAAATAACATTACAAAATAGTGAAAATTTCCAAAATTTATTTTTTTTAATCGACTATATTTTTGAAAGAAAATATTAATGACAATACTGGACAATATAAATTATCCTAAAGACCTTAAATCATTAACTCGACAAGATCTTAAGATACTATGCAATGAGCTTAGAAGCTTTATCATTGATAGCGTTTCACAAACAGGGGGTCATCTCTCATCTAACCTTGGTGTCGTTGAATTAACTGTTGCTCTGCATTATGTTTATGATGCCCCGCAAGACAAAATCGTTTGGGATGTTGGTCACCAAACTTATGCACATAAAATCCTTACTGGTCGAAAGTCGTTAATGAAAACGTTGCGCCAAAAAAATGGATTGTCTGGCTTTCCCAGTCGAGCCGAGAGTAAATATGACGAATTTGGTGCTGGCCACTCAAGCACCTCAATTTCTTCTGCACTCGGCATGGCAGAATCACTAAAAAAAAATAAGTCAAAAAAGAAGGCGATAGCAATTATAGGGGATGGTGCAATGACGGCTGGTATGGCATTTGAAGGATTAAATCATGCTGGAAGTACTGAGAACAATATTCTTGTGATTTTAAATGATAATGACATGTCAATCTCCAACAATGTCGGGGCACTAAACAATTACCTTGCGAAGTTGTTATCAGGAAAAATTTATGGTGGAATTAAGAAATCTGGCAAAGCTGTTTTCTCAAAATTACCTCCCGTTTTGGAGTTAGCAAGGAAGACGGAAGAGCATGTTAAGGGTATGGTAATACCTGGTACTTTATTTGAAGAGTTTGGATTTAATTATTTGGGGCCCGTTGATGGGCATGATCTCGATATTTTAATAGACACGCTTGAAAATATTAAATCATTAGAGGGACCACAATTTTTGCATGTCGCTACGAAAAAGGGTTATGGTTTCGAGCCTGCTCAAAATGATCCAAATCGCTTTCATGGAGTCAATAAATTTGACCCTTCTAGTGGCAACACCTCCAAATCCGTAAAAACTAAAACTTATACCGAAGTATTTTCTGATTGGCTAATGAGTGCAGCCAAAAAATATCCAAAATTATGTGCTATTACACCTGCTATGGCTGATGGCTCAGGATTAACAAAATTCGCAAAAAAATACCCCAAAAGGTTTTATGACGTAGGGATTGCTGAGCAACATGCACTTACTTTTGCAGCAGGACTCTCTTTATCTGGCTATAAACCTGTTGTGGCTATTTACAGCACTTTTCTGCAACGCGCTTACGATCAATTAATACATGATATTGCCTTGCAAAATATTCCTGTTTTATTTGCAATAGATCGTGCTGGAATAGTTGGCGCAGATGGTGCAACGCATGCTGGTAGCTATGATATTTCTTTTTTAAGGTGTGTGCCAAATACGATTCTTATGGCTCCCTCTAATGAAAAAGAATGCAGTTTAATGCTTAGTTTTGGTTATAAATATCCTGGAATTTGTGCCGTAAGATATCCTAGAGGTCATAGCCATGTGGTTGAAACAAAGAGCTCCATATCAAAAATTATTCTTGGTAAGGCAAATGTGTTGCGGGAAGGTAAAAAAATCGCAATACTAGTCTTTGGGACCCTTGTTAATATTTGCCATGAGATTGCTGAAAAATTAAATGCAACATTAGTTGATATGCGCTTCATAAAACCTTTAGATTCAGGACTAATCAAGGAATTATCAGTATCTCATAAACTGATTGTCACAATTGAGGAAAACGTAGTTTCAGGCGGAGCTGGATCTGGGGTTTTAGAGATCGTAAGCCAGCATAACCTTAAATGCAATACTCTATGTCTTGGCCTTCCGGATCGCTTTACAGGTCATGGCAGTCAAGAGGAGATCTTAGCTGATTGTGGCCTTGATAATCGGACTATTTTGGCAAAAATTGAGAAAGCGATGAACTAATGATAGAATCGATTGCCCTATTTTTAATTTAAGAAAATGATAAATAATGAACAGACCTACTACGCCTGAATTAATAGAAGACGTGCAAAATACAGTCGACAAGAGACATCTTGATATCAATCAAGTTGGCATCAAAGATATCAAGCACCCTATTATTGTGAAGGATAAATCTGGGGGGGAACAACACACTGTTGCCTCTTTTAATATGTACGTACACTTGCCCCATAACTTTAAAGGTACGCACATGTCTCGCTTTGTAGAAATACTCAACGAAAATGAAAAAGCTATTTCAGTCGAATCTTTTGAAAAAATTCTTCGAGAAATGCTTGTAAGACTTGAGTCTGAAGCGTGTGATCTAGAAATGACATTCCCATACTTTATTAATAAAGCAGCACCTATCTCAGGTGTAAAGAGCCTTCTGGATTATGAGGTCAGTTTCATTGGACAGATTGTTAACGGTAGATTCTTGAATAGCATCAAGGTCGTTGTTCCTGTAACAAGTTTGTGTCCTTGCTCCAAAAAAATCTCGGAATATGGTGCGCACAATCAGAGATCTCATGTGACTGTTACAACTGTGACAAATGACTTTGTATGGATTGAAGACATTATAAACATAGTTGAAAAGCAAGCGTCTTGCGAGCTCTATGGGTTACTTAAGCGTCCTGATGAAAAATTCGTCACAGAACGAGCGTACGATAATCCAAAATTTGTCGAGGATATGGTTAGGGATATTGCACAGGAACTTAAAGCTGTTGAGAAGATTGATCATTTTGTTGTTGAGTCAGAAAATTTTGAATCAATTCATAATCATTCGGCATATGCGTTAATTAAGGGTAGCAATATTTAAACTTTCTTGGGAAAGTTTTTTAACCCAAAATAAAAAACTATTATGCCCAACAAGGGCAGTAAAGCGGATAGCCTAAAAGTCTCACTCATACCTATGAGTTCAATTAAGGCTCCGCCTACAACGCCGCCTACAACGCCGCCCACCCCATAGGTTATGCTGTTGTATAGGGACTGGCCGCGGGCATGGTGTTCTGTATGAAAAAAATATTCAATAATTTGCACTGAGGCAACATGAAAGCTGCCAAAAGTAGCAGCATGAAGAGTCTGGGCGAAAATAAGTACCCACAAATTGTCCGCAAACGTACCAATTAAAAAAAACCTCGCTACCGCCAAGATAAGACTGATTAATAAAACTTGTTTTAAATCAACCAGTTTTAGGATCTTTGGCATACATAAAAAAATCAAGATTTCGCATATCACGCCAACAGCCCAAAGTGCACCTATCACCATAGATGAATAATCTAAAGTGTTCAGGTAAATTGAGTAAAAATTATAAAGCAACCCATGCGATGACACCATTAAAGTGCATCCCAAAATAACTGCAATAACCTGGGGATCTTTAATCACATTAAGGATTGGGCGTCTGGCTTCATTTTTAATATCGCTGACGTGCTCAGGCACCCGTAGTGATTGAAAATAAATTAAAATTTGTACCGAAAGTAGCACAAATAACAAAGCCTTAATGCCAAAAAAATCAATCCCAAAACCCATAAATAAAGCTGCACAAATAAATCCAACAGATCCCCAAACTCGAATCTTACTATAATCAAAATTTCCCTTACCTGAGGAGAGATGGGCAAGAGTTAAGGATTCAATCAGGGGAATAGTTGAGCTTGTGAAAATGCTCATTGACATCATGATGAACAAAATTTCATAAAAACTATTGGCAAAAAAACTGTACACAAAAAAAATTGACCCCATCATTGCGATCAATCTAACCCATTGCGATCTTTTGTTCGTCCTATCTGCAAGCCAACCCCAAATATTAGGGGATACAACTCTACCGAATTGGAACAAAGCAAGGAGCAAACCGATCTGAATGGGACTGAACTTAAGAGATGTAAGGTAAAGTCCCCAATACGGAGTAAATAGCCCAACAAAGGCATAGTAGAGATAGTAGAACTTAGAAAGTTCCCAGTAGAGACTTTTTGTCACCTTTAGATGACTTTACTTCGATCAACTCCGGAGTTTTGTGCTCGGTCCCGTAAAATATGGTCAATAAGAACCAATGACAGCATAGCCTCAACAATTGGGACTGCCCTAATAGCAACACATGGGTCATGACGCCCCGTTGTTTTCATTTTCACTTCATTACCATGTGCGTCTATTGAGTCACGATCTTGTGGGATACTTGATGTGGGCTTAAAGGCAATATTAACCTCAATATTCTGGCCCGTTGATATCCCTCCTAAAATACCACCAGAGTTATTTGTGCGGAATCCATTTTTGGTCATCTCATCACCATGCTCTGTCCCCAGTTGGTTAACGCTGTTAAAACCTGCCCCAATCTCCACTCCTTTAGTGGCATTAATACTCATCATGGCTGCAGCAATATCAGCATCTAAACGAGAGAAAATTGGCTCACCTAGTCCTACAGGCACATTTATAGCTTTGACATGAATTTTTGCCCCCACTGAATTTCTTTCAGCCCGAACTTGATCCAAATACTCCTCCAATGTAGGGACTATATTTTGATTTGCGGCAAAGAATGGATTTTTATTTACACAATCCCAATCTAAAATTGGCACTGAGTGTTTGCCCAGCTGAACCAAGCAACCATGTATTTCAATGGCATGATTGTCTTTGAGCCATTTTTTTGCAATCGCTCCAGCGGCAACGCGAACAGCCGTCTCCCTAGCACTTGATCTGCCACCACCACGATAGTCTCTAATGCCATATTTTTTTTGATAAGTATAGTCTGCATGGCCTGGTCTAAAGGTATCCTTAATCTTGCTATAATCTTGACTCCTTTGATCCTTATTTCTTATTAAAAAGCCGATTGGGGCACCTGTCGTTTCTCCCTCAAAGACACCCGATAAAATTTCAACTGCATCATCTTCTTTTCTTTGAGTTACAAACTTTGAAGTACCAGGCTTCCTTCTGTCCAGATCATACTGCATATCTTGCTCAGAGATTTGTAATCCTGGGGGGCAGCCGTCAATAATCCCGCCTATTGCAGGGCCATGTGATTCTCCAAATGAGGTTAATGTAAATAATTGACCGAATGTATTGCCAGACATATCTAATCCCTAATGTGATATCTAATTATATCATTCAAGTTATCAAATCATGATCAGCAAAATTCATATACTCTCCAGGGTTAATGCCCTCAATTGAATAATTACCAATAGCAACTCGAATTAATCTTAGTGTTGGGCAATTTATTGCTGCTGTCATTTTTCTAATTTGTCGATTTTTTCCTTCACAGATTTGTATCTCAAGCCAAGAGGTAGGAATTTTTTTTCTTTCTCTGATGGGTTTTTCTCTATGCCAAATTTTAGGATCCTCTATGAAACGTAATTTTGCAGGCTTTGTTAGGTAATCTTTTATTTTAATTCCTGTTTCCAGTTCTTTTAAGTCGCTCTCTTTTGGTATATTCTCAACTTGCACCCAGTATTTTTTAAAAACTTTTTTTGTCGGGCTAGCCAGCTCATTTTGTAATTTACCATTGTCGGTTAAAATGAGAAGGCCTTCACTGTCTGCATCAAGTCGACCTACAGGATAAATGTTTAGAAGGGGAATAAATTCCTTCAACGTTTTAAGTTTAGGGTGAGGGGAAAATTGACTAATAACGCCATAAGGCTTGTTAAATAAAATAATCATTAGAAATTATAACCATGAAAATAAAGAAACCATTAGCGGCTAATCCTATTACAATAAATTCAAGTGGCAAGATTGAAATTCCAAACAATCCAATCATTCCATTTATTGAGGGAGATGGGATTGGGTCCGACATTACTCCAGCTATGCAAACTGTTATTGATTCAGCCGTTACAAAAGCATATCAGAACAATAAAAAAATTGCTTGGATGGAAATTTATGCGGGGGAAAAATCAACAAAAGTCTACGGAAAAGACCAGTATCTTCCTGAAGAAACCCTATGCGCTCTCAAAGAGTATATTTTTTCTATTAAAGGTCCCTTAGCTACCCCAGTTGGTGGTGGAATTCGATCCTTAAACGTTGCCTTAAGGCAAACACTAGATTTATATGTCTGTCTTCGCCCCATTCTTTATTACGAGGGGGTCCCAAGCCCACTCAAACATCCCGAAAAAACTAATATGGTTATTTTTAGAGAAAATACAGAAGATATCTATGCTGGTATTGAATGGGAGGCAGGCTCTTCAGGAAGCAAAGCTATAATGGAGGTCCTAAATCATGAAGGCGTTTTGAATAAAGTTAGGTTTCCTGAATCATCTGCCATTGGCATTAAGCCTGTTTCTCTTGAGGGAAGTCAGAGGCTAATTAAAAAAGCTATAGAGTATGCTATTGATAATAAACGCGAGAGTGTAACCCTTGTGCACAAGGGGAACATCATGAAATTTACGGAGGGTGGTTTCAAAGAATGGGGATACCAATTAGCAAAAGACACCTTTAACTGCAAAATTAATAACGCAGGTTTTATGGAAAGCAAAGAGGGTATTATTATTAAAGACTGTATAGCTGACGCATTTCTTCAAGAAATACTTTTGCGCCCAGAGGAGCATGATGTTGTTGCAACACTCAATCTTAATGGCGATTATATTTCTGATGCCTTAGCGGCACAGGTTGGCGGGATTGGGATATCGCCAGGAGCAAATTTATCGGATACTGCAATCATATTTGAGGCCACCCATGGAACTGCACCAAATATCGCTGGAAAGAATATTGCTAATCCAAGCTCACTTATATTATCTGGACTGATGATGCTTGAGCATATGGGGTGGCATGACGCGGCTGAGATTCTTCACAACGCATTTAAGAAAACTATAAGAAATCATGAGGTTACGAATGATTTCGCATCACAAATTAACAACTGCACCGCACTTAACACCCTTGATTTCACAAAGGCACTAGTTCGAAATATGAGATAAAAAAAAGGCTCAAATTTGAGCCTTTAAAATTTATGATTTTTGAATATTTGAGGCTTGTTTACCCTTAGGACCGTCAGTTACATCAAATGTAACGCGTTGACCTTCTTTTAAACTTTTGTAACCCTCTTCAGTAATTGCTGAAAAGTGCGCAAATAGATCATCACCGCCATCATCTGGAGTGATGAAACCAAAACCTTTTGAGTCATTAAACCATTTTACTGTTCCTGTTGCCATTACTATACTTCCTATACAAATTTGGGAGGCACCCTAAAAAGTTAGATCAAGAGAGAGTTGGAGAACTTAATTTAAATAAGAAGCAACAAATACTGCCCAAAATCAAACACCTAAGAGCTTTTTACGTGGAATCGATAGAAAAGTCAAGCTAAAGGTTAATCATAAAATCCGTTCAGATATTTATCCAGCTCCTCATAGGATATGGCTCCTGGGATTTTTTTGCCCGATGAGAGGACTATTGTTGGTGTTGCAGAAATACCGAGCGATCTACCTAAAGCAAGGGTCTCCTCAATGGGATTGGAGCAGTCGCCATTATTTTCAGCCATCCTATCATTAAGCATAAAATCAAGCCAAGCTTTTTGTCGATTGGTTGCGCACCAAATTTTTGCAGATTTTGGTTTTGCTTCGGGATGAATATCCAAAGGATAAAGAAAGATGTAAATCGTAGCATCTTGCAAATTTAAAAGAGCCTCACGTTCCAACTTTTTACAGAATGGGCAATCAACATCTGAGAATACTGCCATTTTATTAGAGCCATTCCCTTTTACGATTTTGATTGAGTGTTCAAAAGGAAGGTCTTTAAAGACTATTTTTGTTAATTCATCGATACGTGTTTGAGTTATATCTTTTCGTGATTTTGGATCAATAACTTTGCCAATAATCAAAAAAGAAAAATCTTTATCGGTATAAATAATTTGATCCCCAATTAGCACCTCGTACAAGCTGTTAAAATCTGTTTGAATTACAGATGTGATAGTAACTTCAGGGTACTGTTTTTGTATTTTTTCTTTTAAAACATTCTCATTAGCTTTCGCGAAAGTGATGAAGTGAAAAAAAATTATTCCCGCTAGTAAAAATTTCATAATGTCGCCCGTTTAATAAGAAGTGCTTTGATAAATTTACTTTTGTTAACTATAGCAAAGCCTTTTGAGATAATTTTTTTTAAATTAATATTACCATTAATAAAAATATTGCTTAGTGAATCAGTTAGGATGGAAAATTCTGCCACATCTCTCAAGCGAGTCCTTTGATATTTTCTCAGGAAGCTTTGTAGGCCAATATCATCTGATTTTCTCTCTTCTAGAGCTTTCTCAAAAGAACGTAAATCTCTAAGCCCCAAGTTTAACCCCTGCCCTGCCATGGGGTGAATTTTATGCGCCGCATCCCCAATTAATAATAGTCGGTTTTTAAATAACTGCTCTGATAGGGACCTTGATAAAGGAAATGAGGACTGATTAATGATTCGTGAACTAGGCTTGTAAATATAATTAATTCTCTCTAAGAACACCGCTTGAAGCCCCTCCTTAGTTTTATTTATCAGCTCCTCATAGAAAAGGCTTTCGCATGACCATACAACCGATATTTCATTCTCTGATTGGGGCAATGTGGCTAAAATACTATCATTGAAGAAAAATTGATAGGCAGTATCGTTGCTTCCTTCAGAAAATTTACAGTTAAATGTGAGTGCAGTTTGTTCATATTTTTTCTGCTTGGGCTCGAAGTTTTCTCTGTTATGTTTCATATTATTTTGATCTGTCAATAAAGCTAAGCTAAAGGAAGCATTGTCAAGCTTTACTCCATCAACTGAATTTTCAATCACTTTATTTTTGCTATTAATAATATTTATTTTTGAGTTTAATTTTCTAACACAATCAGACAGATCACTTTCCCGCACCATATATGCTAATACTTTCTGATAATTATCTTTTGCATCAATATCAATTGCCTCTCCTGAGCATGCCTCAATTAGTTTCATTTTTTTAATGGGGTGAGCCTTCTGCAAAAGATCCTGATCCAAGCCAATTGACTTTAGCCAATTGAAATTTGATGGGGTAATTGCAAATGTACGATTAGATTTTTTCTTGCTAGAGGCAGTTAAATGAGACGGATTAAAGTTATTTTTTTTTAAAATATGTGCTGCTAGGCTTGCAATGATCCCATCGCCTACTACAAGGATATCCTTATTTTTATTATTTTCCATAACTCATCAATTTAACAAATTTTCTTCTAGCCAACGAGGATGTTCCTAGCGCTAAAAGGCTTAATCCTCTGAGTCTATTTATACCAATTACGTCGTCATTGAAAACTGAGGCAAGATGCATCGTCAGATCAATGATCGGTTTTTTATCAGCCAATCTTTGCTTCATATGCTGAAACAAATTTTTGATGGCATCATCGTATCCATAATCTTCAAGGTGACAATAAAGCAGGAAAGCATCCTGAATACCTGTATTAAGGCCCTGTCCAGCAACTGGATGCATTATTTGAGCTGCATTACCAATAGCAATTATTGATTCAGCATGCAATTCTTTTAACCTTGACTGTATCAGCGGGAAAAGTGTTCTCTCCCCTGCATCAAAAAATTTACCAGCACGGCTTCCGAATTCATTTTGTAAGCTATTAATAAATTCACCAGTATTTTGATCATATAAATGTTGGATTTTTTCCTTGTATCCTGTCCAAACCAAGGAATAACAGCCATCTTTAAAAGGAAGAAGAGCCAGCGGGCCAGAAGCAGTAAATCTTTCAAATGCCCTGTTATCATGTGGTTTACTCATTTTAACTTGGCAAACTAAAGCAAAATGTTCCGAGTGAATCTCAGACTTATCATAATCAATTCCCTTGATCTTAGTGCGCCCTCCATCAGCTAAAACAGCTAAATCATAAGGTACGTGTAATTCTTGACTTTTGAAGGTATAAAATATTTTCTTGTTTTCTACGTCAACATTTTTTACAGTGGCGCCTTCCAAAAAGGATTCTTTTTTAACGTTTTTTTTTAGAATTTTTAGTAGATCAGAATAGCTTACAATATATCCAAGGGCTTCATCTTTTGTATCCTCCAAAGTAAATAGTGCCCGACCAAAAGTACCCTTCTGACTCGTATGAATCTCATTAATAGGAATAGAAAGTGATCTGATCTCATCCCATATACCGATATGTTCAAAAACAAATTTTGAGCCATTAGACAAGGCAAGGGCTCTTTGATCCATGCCGGCATTCTGCCTTCCAGCATCCAAAATACTAAGATCATATTTGCCTTGAAGCAAACAGGCAAAGATCAGCCCAACAGGGCCGCCACCTATTATGCATATTTTTTTATTCATTGAACGCGCCAACAAGGTCTTCAATTTCTTTTACTTCTTTTGGTGCTAATCGACTTAAAACTTCACAACCTAATTCAGACACACATACATCATCTTCAATTCTGATACCTATGCCCCAAAACTCTTTAGGAATATTCTCATTTTTTTGTATATAGCATCCGGGTTCTATTGTAAGGACATTATTTTTCTCTAATCTAATTGGTTTTCCTTCGTCGTCAACGTAATCCCCAACATCATGAACATCCATACCTAACCAATGACTTGTTCGGTGCATAAAAAATTGTTTATATGACTCGGTTTCCTTTATCTCATCGTGATTTCCTTTACATAAACCGAGCTGAATAAAACCATCAATTAGGACATCCAAGGCCGCCTCATGGGGATCCATAAAACGATTTCCTGCCTTAACTTTTAAAATTGCAGCTTTTTGTGAAGCTAAAACTAATTCATATAAATCTTTTTGTATTGGGCTAAATTTACCGTTAACTGGAAAGGTTCTCGTTATATCCGACGCATAAGAATCAAGTTCACATCCAGCATCAATCAATAATAGGTCGCCATCTTTCATTTTCGTGTCATTATTTATGTAATGCAAAGTACATGCATTAGATCCAGTGGCAACAATTGACAAATAAGCCGGATCAACCGCTCCATTTTGCATGAATTCATGCAACAACTCTGCCTCGACTTGATATTCAAACAAATTTGGTTTTGTAAACTGCATAGCGCGAATGTGTGCTTTTGATGAAATATCTGCTGCATGTTGCATTATTTTGATTTCACTATCAGTTTTTACGCAACGCATCCTATCCATGAATCGAGCCAAATCAATAATCATTTCAGGGGACTTATAGCCAGATCTTTTTAATTTTTTGTTACTGTCAATCCATGAATGAATCATATTTTGATGGCATAAATTATTGTCAATAATGGAAAAAATTTTGGGGAATTTTGCAATTAACTTAGGAGCAATATCACTAATTTGAGAAATGTCATATGCTTCATCAAATAAGAACTCTTTTGCTGCTTGATCGGGTCCAAAAATATGGCCATTCCATATTTCTTTATCCTTATCTTTGGCCTGACAAAAGATAATAGATTTTTGCTCTTTCCCCCCAAGTAATAGAATTACAGTTCCTGGCTCGGGGAAGCCTGCAAGATAATGAAAGTAACTGTCGGAGCGAAATTTATAATGGCTATCTCTATTTCTAAATACTTCTATCGAATTAAACAAAATGGCGACAGAATTACCAATTACATCCAATAATTCTTTTCTTCTTTTATAAAAAATACTCATATCAGTTTTCATTTTTCTATATCACCTTTTTATTTATAGGACTTATTAGACGCTCTGGCGTTCCAATATCGAGCCATAAATCGTTAATCAGACAGCCGCACACGTTTTTTTTTCTGATTTGAGTCTCCAGCAAACTTGATAATTTATAAAACGAATTGTTCTTCACGTCCTTAAAAAAAGATTTTCGATAAACCCCCATTCCAGAAAATGTTTTGGTATCCTCATTGACTTTCATAATCACATTACCCATAAAATCAAGGGTGAAGTCTCCTTTTAAATTGTGCTCTGGATTTTTGACCAAAAATAAACATGCTTCTTTATTCTTAGGCAGATCAAAATCATTAAGTTTTTTATAATTATATTCAGTAAATATATCTGAATTAATAACTACAAAAGGGTCTGAGGGAATTAAGTCTAAGGCAAACTTGATGCCGCCAGCTGTCTCAAGAACAGGTTTCTCCTCAGAGAAAATTACGTTTAAATTCCATTTGCTTCCATCACCAATGTGTGCCTTAATTTTTTCAGAGAGATAAGCAATATTAATAACAACATCCTTCATACCTAAATTTTTCAATTTCTCTAAATGCCATTCTATAAGGGGTTTGCCATGGAAATTTAATAATGGCTTAGGAATATTTTTTGTTAAATCACCCATCCTATTTCCTCGACCTGCAGCAAGCAACATAAATGTTTTATTTTTCATCCATCGCCCTTAAAAGAATTTTTTTTAATGGCGATAACAAAGAGTATCTTTCTGATACTTTTAATAAATATCTTTCAACCAATGGGATATCGCTTAAATAATTATGCTTGCCGTCTCGCAATGACAATCTTGAAAAAATACCCAAGACTTTTAAATGACGTTGCACGCCCATCATTTCGAATTTAAGAAAAAAATCTGAGAAGTCGTTTTTTTGCAACAATCCTTCTTTACATGCCCTCTCCCAAAATCGTACGGATTTATCAATGATAAATTCTTCTTCAAGTTCTACGTATGCGTCTTTTAACAATGAGACTAGGTCATAGGTTATAGGTCCTATTAGCGCATCTTGGAAATCAATTACACCTATATTGTTATCTTTTAGTCTCATTATATTTCTAGAATGAAAATCTCTATGGACAAAATAAAATGGCTGCTCTTGGTTGCTTAAGAGAATTTTTTTAAACACTAAATTTATGCTCTCTAACTCATCACCTGAAAGTAAGATTTTTTTATTTTGTATCAAATACCATGTGTTAAATAAACTTATCTCTTCAGTTAGAATCTTCTCTGTATAGTTATTTAAATTATTGTTTTTATTAATTTTTTGTAAATTAATTATAACCTCTATGGCTCTATTATAATAATCATCATAATTGGTCTCATTTAATGTCTTATATAAAGTTTCATTACCAAAATCCTCCAATAAAAGGAAACCATTATCCTCGTCAGTGATAAAGATTTTTGGGGCACGTATATTATTAGCTAAAAGAGTTTTAGTAACGGTAATATATGATTTAATCG
>Ga0255752_10001149_pt1 | contig 31276 bp, 27 predicted proteins | sample 011ome_25_FD_179952 | JGI IMG/M metagenome (GOLD analysis project Ga0255752, IMG submission 179952) | Coastal salt marsh microbial communities from the Groves Creek Marsh, Skidaway Island, Georgia - 011512CT metaG (version 2) | ecosystem: Environmental > Aquatic > Marine > Intertidal zone >... | reverse complement strand
ATTGATTTTGGTGTACGACTTGGATCTGCAATCACATCATATGGACGTTGCTTTACAAATGGCCAACATCCAGAAGCAAGCAAAAGTGCTTTAATATCTTCTGCTTTTGATTTGCCAAGGTTCAATTTTTTGTGTTCAACAAATGTTAAATCTTTATCAGCTTTAATTTTTATTTCCAAAATACGGCGTTTTTCGCCTCGTGAGATTTCAATAATTTCACCAGAAACTGGAGAAACAAATTTGATCTCTTCATTGGATTTGTCAAAAAATAAAGGCTCTCCTGCTTCTACTTTTTGATTTACTTTTACTAATAATTTTGGTGTTACACCGTGGAAGTCTTCAGGTCGAATCGTGTAAAAGTTGCTTTTTATGGCGGTCGTTTTGGTCAGCGCAGCTTCTCCTACTAATTTGATGTCCAGACCTTTTTTTATTCGAATGTCGTTTGACATATATTTTGTTATTGAAATTTGTATCTAAAAATCGAGCAAATTTACAAATTAAAAGTGCATTCATCACAACATTTAAATGGATTTTTTTTGTTAAATTTTAGATTTTAATAAAGCAGCAATTTTTACTTATATTTATGCACTAAAATTGATGTATGCTCAAATCCTTTCGTATAATTTTTTTCTACATTTCTCTACTTCTTTCAAGTGGTATTTTAACAGGCCAAGTTGAAGAAATTGACCCCCCTAGTGACATCAAAACAATTACATTTGGAAGTCAAAAAGACATTTCTATCCTTCCCATTATAAACTTGAATGAGCGTATTTATTTAGAATTTGATGTGCTCAACAATCTTGAAGAAGATTTTTATTATGTTATCGAACATTTTGATTACGATTGGACACCTTCTCGTTTGATGAAATCAGAATATCTTGATGGTATGGATAACCTAAGAATTTTTAATTATGAAAATTCATTTAATACCTATCAAATTTATTCTCATTACAGGTTGCAAATTCCAAACCCACAAACACGACTAAAAGTTTCTGGTAATTATCTTATCAAAATTTTTGATGAAAACGATGATTTAGTTTTTAGTAGAAAATTCATGATAATGGAGCAACAAGTTGGTGTTGGAGTTCAAATTAAAAGATCTAGAAATGTAGCACTAATAAATGAGGCGCAGACTGTAGACTTTAGCATAAAATCAAACAATTTGAATTTAAACAACCCTACAGAAACTGTAAAAACTGTTATAGTGCAAAACAACAACCTAAAAACTGCTATTTATGACTTAAAACCTCAGTATACTCTAGGCAATGAGTTGGTATATAGGTACAATGACAATTCATTATTTTGGGGTGGAAATGAATATTTGTTTTTTGAAAACAAAGATGTCCGTATGGCAAACTTAGGTATTCAATACATTGATTTACAAGACCTTTATCATAGTTACCTTTATACTGATATTGATAGAAGTTCAAGAAAATACACTTACAATCCCGATATTAATGGTGGGTTTAAAATCACTGTTTTGGACCGTCAAGATCCAAGTATTGAAGCCGACTACACTTATGTTCATTTTTCATTACTTGCTGAAGAATTTTTGAACCAATCCGTTTATGTTTATGGAGGATTTAACAACTTTAGTATCATTGACGACAACAAAATGACATTTAATGTAGAGAAAGGGATTTACGAACTCTCAATGCTTTTGAAACAAGGTTTTTACAACTACAAATATGTTGTTGTAGATAATGACAATACACTGTTTGAAGGTGCTGTTAGTGGTAATTTTGATGAAACAGAAAACAATTATAAAGTCATTGTTTATTATAGAGATTTAGGTGCGCGTTACGATAAAATTATTGGATTAGGGGAAGCTAATTCTATTCAAATCACAAATTAATATAAATCAACCTCAAAATATGGTACATCAAATCACAAATGGCATAAAAGTATCTGTAGAAACACATTTTGAAGGTACTTTTTACAACAAAGAAGTCATTCAGTTTGCTTTCAGTTATGTGGTAAAAATTAAAAATGAACGTGAAAATCCAGTACAACTTCTTTCAAGAACTTGGCATATTTGTGATGCTTTAAATTCAAAAGAAAAAGTAGAAGGCGACGGAGTTGTAGGCAATCAACCGATTATTCAACCCAATGAGTCGTATGTATATAACTCGGGATGTACATTAAAATCTCCTTTTGGCTCAATGAAAGGCAACTACACTATGGTAGACCTTTCTATAAATGAGACATTTAAAGCAAATATTCCAACCTTTAGGCTCTCTACAGAATTTGCTCAAAATTAATCTTACATCATACACAAAAATTCCATCATAAATCGTAATTTTACTGTTTAATATTATCTTAATACTACACTTATGGGAAAAGGATTTTTTAGGGTTCCAGTAGCAAAAAACGAACCCGTTTTATCATATGCACCTGGTACTAAAGAACGTGAAAATGTACTGCAAGCCTACAAATCAATGTATAACTCAAAAATTGAAGTTCCTCTTTACATCAATGGAGAACATATAAAATCTGGAGACACTCAAACCATGAATCCTCCGCATGATCATCAACATAGTGTTGGGACATACCATACCGCCAATAAAAAACATGTAGAGCTAGCAATTTCTACTGCTTTAGAAGCCAGAAAAACTTGGGCCAATTTGCCTTGGGAACAACGTGCGGGTATTTTTCTTCGTGCAGCCGAATTGATAGCTGGTCCGTATAGAGCAAAAATAAATGCCGCTACAATGATAGCACAATCGAAAACTGTACATCAAGCTGAAATTGACGCTGCATGTGAGTTTATTGACTTTTTGAGATTTAATGTACAATTTATGACAGAAATTTATGCTGATCAACCAAAAAGTACAAGTGATGCTTGGAATAGAATTGAATATCGCCCGCTAGAAGGATTCACTTATGCTGTAACACCATTTAACTTTACTGCAATAGCTGGAAATCTTCCAGCGTGTATGGCATTGATGGGTAATGTTGTTGTTTGGAAGCCCAGTGATAGTCAGGTGTATTCTGCAAAAGTAATAATGGATGTTTTTAATGAGGCAGGAATTCCTCCTGGAGTTATTAATGTTGTTTTTGGGGATCCAGTTATGATTACTGATACTATTCTTTCTAGCCCAGATTTCTCGGGTCTTCATTTTACTGGTTCAACATTTGTATTTAAAGAATTATGGAAACAAATAGGAACTCATATTCATCACTATAAAACCTACCCAAGAATTGTAGGTGAAACAGGTGGAAAAGACTTTATTGTAGCTCATCAATCTGCAAATCCAAAACAAGTTGCAACAGGAATTGTTAGAGGTGCTTTCGAATTTCAAGGGCAAAAATGTAGTGCTGCCTCGCGCGCCTACATTCCAGAAAGTCTATGGCCAAAGGTCAAATCTTATCTTTTGGAAGATATTGCATCAATAAAAATAGGAAGTCCAGAGGATTTATCAAACTTTATGACTGCCGTCATACACGAAGGATCTTTCGATAAAATTGCAAAATATATAGACGCTGCAAAAAAGAGTTCTGATGCAGAAATTATTGCAGGTGGAGGCTACGATAAAAGTAAAGGCTATTTTATAGAACCCACTGTTATTTTGACAACAAATCCAAAGTATGAAACCATGTGTACTGAGCTTTTTGGGCCAGTGATTACGATTTATATTTACAAAGATAAAGACTATGCTAAAACCTTAACATTGGTAGACGAAACTAGCGAGTACGCACTTACTGGTGCTATTTTCTCTGCAGATCGTTATGCCGCCAATCAAGCCACAGAAGCATTGGTAAATGCCGCAGGTAATTTTTATATAAATGATAAGCCAACAGGCGCTGTAGTCGGTCAACAACCTTTTGGAGGTGCTAGGGCTTCTGGAACTAATGACAAAGCCGGTTCGGCACAAAATCTATTACGTTGGATTTCGCCACGAATGATTAAAGAAACTTTTGTCTCTCCAGAAGATTATAGATATCCATTCTTAGATTAAAATGATATATCAAATAAAAAAAGCCACTCCAAAAGAGTGGCTTTTTTTATTTATAAATTTAAACGAATTAATCAAAAGCAACAGACTCACCAAGGTGTACTTCTTGTACATTATAAATATCATAATGTGGAGAATTTTCCCAAGTTGTATTAAAATAGTCTACAAAAGTTTTTGTGTAAGTGTTTCGCACAAAAGCTACGAGCTTCAAATTATTAACGTCAATAACACTAGACGGGAGATCTAGTCCAGTAATAGTACGTGTATAAACACCGCCAGCATTAGTATTGTTCGATGGAATTACATCCCCTAACTTATCCGTATAAACTTCTAATAATACATCGTTATGAACATAATTAACACCCTGTGAAGAACCTGCTTGAGGTGAATCAGAGGTTTGTGTAGCTTCAATTAAATAAATCATAAGCTTTACTTCTTCGTTTGGTGATGTTTTAAAACCAACATTAACTTCTAAATCTAGCTTGCCGCCAATAATTTGACCTTCTAAAGCCAATCCAACTATTGCCTCTTCAGCAAGTTCTGAGTTTACTTGAGCCATATTTGGAAAATTCCAACGAGTATCTGGACCATTAACATATACTGTTGGAAAACCTGTTACATGATAATAATTGGTCCAAAACATTGTTTCTTCGATTTGCATTGGATCGCCGTCATGATATCCTACACCAAAAATATTAGGATTTCCATCAACAGCACTCTCTACAGCCGCTGCTGCTGGAGGACAATTTGGACACCATGTACCTGTAAAATCTTCCAAAAGAACCTTTTTAGTAAATGTAGCAGGAGCACCAGAAGATGAAAAACTTGAGGTATCACTATATTCAGATGCACTTTCTACTTCAAAAGTCACACTGTTAGAAGTCACGTTTTCGTAGGTAGCAACAAATGTGTAGCTGCCAGGATTTTCAAAATTATAGGGATTTACGGTCAAAGCAACATTATTAACTGTAACAGAGGCATCATCTGTTATTACATTATTTTGATTATCTCTTACAACATAAAATCCGTACTCACCAACGTAATAAGAATCTTTATTAAAGGTAAGGTTGATTGAAGTTACTGAATTGTCGGGAATGTTTTGATTTTCAGATGCAGCTTCCTCATTACTAGAACATGATAAAACTAAAAAGAAGCATAATATTGATTGAATCTTAAATACATTTTTCATAAAAATATTTTTTTTTAATTGTGTTTTACAATTGATTTATTAATTGTTATTTAATTTAATTATTAAAGTATTAAGTATTTACGGAATTTATTAAATTATTTGTAAATTTAATGTTTATTAATAAACTAATATTAATGAACAAAAAAAAATATCTATTAGTGCTGTTTTTTTTAGGACTTCTAACACAAGCACAAAGTCCATTACCAACTGTAGAATTGCAGACTCTTAACGGACAATTGATCAGCACAGATGAAATTGCTTCAAATAACCAGCTTATGATCATTTCGCTTTGGGCAACATGGTGTGTGCCGTGTAAAAATGAACTAGATGCAGTAGCTGAAGTTTATGAAGATTGGGTTAGTGAAACAGATATAAAGTACTTTGCAATCTCTATCGATGATTCAAGAACTTCAAAGCGCATCAAACCAATGGTTGATGGAAAAGATTGGGAATTTGAAATTCTATTGGATGAAAACAGCGAACTAAAAAGGGCTTTTGGAGTTAGTACCGTACCTTTTACAGTTATTGTAAAAAATGGTCTTATGGTGTACAAACACACAGGCTATACTCCTGGCTATGAAGATGAACTTTACGAACAGATTTTAAAGTTTAGTCAATAAAATAGTTTAATTTATTTTAATTTATATTAAACAAAAAAATGATAAAAAAATCGCTTCTACTTTGTTGTTCAATGCTTGCATTTTTTGTGTTCTCTCAAAACAAAACCAATACGAATACATTTTTTCAAGACTTTAAGAACAGCTTTACAGCTAGTTATGAATCAAATTCTCAGTGGTACTTGAATGATTCAAAATTTGGAGACTTTGAAGAAGAAGAACATCTTCGTTCTACAAATTTTTTGAGATTAGATTATTCAGTTTCAAATCAATTTTCTGTAGGAGCACAACTTGAAAGTTATGCTCCCGAAAATCTACTCAACAATAGTAAATTGTATAACAAAGATTTTGGCTTAGCAACCTACTATTTGAGATTTGCTACAAAAAAAATCGACATAACTCTCGGCTATTTTTATGAACAATTTGGTAGCGGATTGATTTTGAGAGCGTGGGAAGATCGTGCATTGGGAATCAATACTGCTTTACGTGGCGCACGACTCATATATTACCCCTCAAATTCCATTAAAATTACAACTTTATTTGGAAAGCAACGAAAAGGTTTTGAGGTTTCTGATGGAGATATTTTTGGTGTTGATACAGAAATAGATGTCTCTAGTACCTTTAATATTTTGTCTTCAAGTAGTCTAGTATTAGGGCTTAGTTATGTTGGGAAAAATGAATCCTATTTAAAATCTGATGAATCAATAATAAATGATATTCCTGAGCTTGTCAATGCTTTTTCAGCGCGTCTAGATTATACACATCAAAATTTTTATACCAATGTTGAGTATATAGAAAAAAGTAAAGATTTGAGACTCAATAACATCATACCAAATATTATAACATTTTCAGAAAATGAAACATTTAAGGGTAATGCCCTTAGCTGGACAGCCGGCTATAGTCAAAAAGGATTTGGAGTAAGTTACAATTTTAGACGCTTAGAAAATATGCGTTGGTTTTCTGAACGCATTCAAGCTAATGCAAATAATAATCCAACTAACCAATTGAGTATAAATTATTTACCTGCACTTTCAAAACAACATGATTACACGTTAGCAAATATTTATTTATACCAATCTCAACCAGGGTTATTTATTGAAAATTATGAATATCCATTCATCAAAGCTGGCGAAATTGGGCAGTTTATAGATGTTTTTTTTTATATGAAAAAAGGAAGTTTATTGGGCGGAAAATATGGTACAAAAGTGAATATTAATATGTCTTATTGGGCAAACTTGGCCAGTGATTATTCTGATCCAACAGGAATCCCATATTTTTTAAGTGATAATTTGACTTATGAAACAGAATTTATCAATTTTAAAAACAAACTATATTCAGATTTAAACCTTGAAGTTCGTAAAAAATGGAGCAAGCAATTAAAATCAATTTTTACATTTATCAATCTTTACTACAACAAAAGTGTGTTAGAATCGAAAGCGGATAACAGTTCTGTACGTTCATGGATTGGTGTTGTAGATGGAACTTATAAATTTGGGAAAGGTAAATCGTTACGTTTAGAACTTCAACATCTTTCTACCAACGATGATGCAAGAAATTGGATGGGTGGAACTGTAGAATATTTTTTCAATTCTAATTTTGGAATTTATATTAATGATTCCTATAATTACGAAGAGAGCAAAATAGAACAAGACACTAAAATTCATTTTTTTAATATAGGTGGAAGTTACACAAAAGGTGCTTCTCGCTTTGCTGTTAATTATGGTAGACAACGTGGTGGGCTACTTTGTGTTGGTGGGATTTGCAGGCCAGTAAGCCAGAATACCGGAGTTACTGTTAATTTTACGACAGCATTTTAAAGTTTACTTTAAAGGCAAATGAACCACCTTTTTGGTTTCAAAAAAATCTTCTTCAAAAAAATCATGAATATTATAAATCGAAGTTTTATTAAAGGAGGACAATTCTTCTTTTAGATCGCCTCCTTTAAGATATAAAATCCCGTTTGATAGTGGGTGCAAATGTTCTTTTTTGATTTTATTTTTTACCCATTTTACAAAACTGGGCATCGTAGTAACAGCACGACTTACAACAAAGTCGAAATGCCCTTGAACAGCTTCAGCTCTTGTGTGTTCGTAGGTTATATTTTTTTGTTGAATCGCTTGTGATACTGCTGCAACAACTTTTACTTTTTTTTGAATACTATCAACCAAATGAAATCTGGTTTTTGGAAATAGAATTGCTAGAGGTATTCCTGGAAAACCTCCTCCTGTTCCAACATCCAAAATCTTTGCATTGGGATGAAACTTAATGACTTTTGCAATAGCCAATGAATGTAAAATATGCTTTAGATATAAAGACTGTATATCTTTGCGTGAAATGACATTAATTTTGGAATTCCAATCCTCATACAACCCCTGTAATGCATCAAATTGTTGTTTTTGAACATCCGATAATTCGGGGAAATATTTTAGAATTACATCCATAAAAAAATAAATTTGAGCAAAAATAGTTATAAATCTATAATAAAGATTGAAAGTCATCTTTTGAAATTGAATTATTAATTATATTTGAACTAATATTTAAATCTTCTATGATGAACAATACTACTTTAAAATTCTCTAGAAAAGACCCCGCAAATTTTTTTAGAACACTAAACTCAAGAGTTAACAACTATTTTAAGGAAAATAATATAAGACGTACAGGAAATTGGCAATTGTGGATAAAGACAATTGTAATGTTTTGTATTTTTTTAGTTCCCTATTTTCTTATCCTTACTATTGAAATGCCAGGATGGTTGCAAATTTTATTTACAGTGGTTATGGGTATTGGAATGGCAGGTGTTGGAATGAATGTGATGCACGACGGAAACCATGGTGCTTTTTCAAACAAAACTTGGATTAACGACCTTATGGGAAGTAGTATTTATATCCTTGCAGGAAATGTATACAATTGGAAAGTACAACACAATGTTCTTCATCATACGTATACCAATGTTCATGGTCATGATGAAGATTTGGACGCTGGTCGTATCCTTAGATTTACAAAACACGCCGAATGGAAATGGTATCATAAGTTTCAACACTATTACTCTGTACTTTTGTATGGGCTTCTTACGATCAATTGGGCAATTACAACTGATTTTTTACAAATGAAACGCTATATGAAACGAAAACTAGCATACGGGAAATTACCAAACCCGTTTGTTAATTGGAGTACACTAGTGTTGTCAAAAATTATATACCTTACCATGTGGATAATTTTACCTATGCTGATTTTAGACCTTTCATGGTGGAAAATTTTAATTGGTTTTTTTGTGATGCACTACACAGCTGGGCTAATTCTTAGTGTTGTATTTCAATTGGCACACGTTATGGAAGAAGCAGAAATGCCTATTCCTGAAAAAGATGGAAGTCTAAAAAATACATGGGCTATTCATCAACTAAAAACAACCGTTAATTTTTCTCCAAAAAATAAATTAATCAATTGGTTTACAGGAGGCTTAAACCATCAAGTAGAGCATCACATTTTTCCAAATATTTCGCATATCCATTATGGTAAAATTGCAGAAATTGTTAAAAAAACAGCAAAAGAATTTAATTTGCCCTACAACGAATATAAAACTACAAGAAAAGCAATAATCGCTCATTTCAGTTATTTAAGACTGATGGGCATGAAACCAAAATTACAAGCATAAATTACTTTAAATGAACCAATTACTTTCAGAAAGAATTTTAAATATGGCTACCTCAGCAACTCTTGCCATGGCAGCCAAAGCACGTGAACTAAGAGCAGAAGGTAAAGATATTATAGGGCTAAGTTTGGGAGAGCCAGACTTCAACACACCAGATTTTATTAAATCTGCTGCAAAACAAGCCATTGATGATAATTACAATTCATACACACCAGTAGATGGCTATGCTGAGCTTAAACAAGCTATTATTACAAAATTCAAACGTGATAATAATTTAACCTATACTCCGAGTCAAATTGTTGTATCAACAGGTGCAAAACAATGCTTAGCAAATGTCGCTTTAGTGTTGCTTAATAAAGGGGATGAGGTCATTCTACCATGTCCATATTGGGTAAGTTATTCTGATATTGCAAAGCTTTCTGAAGGAACTCCAGTAGAAGTAAAAACATCAATAGATACAGACTTCAAGATGACACCAGCACAACTTGAAAACGCCATTACACCCAAAACAAAAATGATTTGGTTCAGTTCGCCATGTAATCCAAGTGGATCTGTTTATAGCAGAGAAGAGTTAAGAGCACTTGCCGATGTCCTTCAAAAACATCCTCAAATTTATGTAGTTTCAGATGAAATTTACGAGCATATTAATTTTGGAAATGGACATGCTAGTATGGCTGAGTTTGAAGACATGTATGACAGGACAATTACTGTAAATGGGGTGTCCAAAGCCTTTGCGATGACCGGGTGGAGAATTGGATTTTTAGGCGCTCCAGAAAAAATTGCAAGAGCTTGTAATAAAATGCAAGGTCAAATTACAAGTGGAGCTAACTGTATTGCTCAGCGTGCTGTAATTACAGCTTTGGAAGCATCGCCATCCAAAGTACAATATATGATTGATGAGTTCAAAGTTCGTCGCGATCTAATTTTAAAACTTTTGGGTGATATTGATGGTTTTTCATGCAATACTCCAGAAGGTGCTTTTTATGTATTTCCTGATGTATCAGCATTGTTTGGAAAAACATTTAAAGGCAAACAAATAAACAATGCCACAGAATTGTCACTTTACCTTTTGGAAGAAGCGCTTGTGGCAACTGTAACAGGCGAAGCTTTTGGCAATCCAAATTGTATAAGAATATCTTACGCTGCATCTCAGGAGCAAATTATTGAAGCTATTCAACGCATAAAAAATGCGTTATCAAATTAAATTTTTAGGATTTTCTCCAGAAAAATGGAGTTAATAAGATTAATACAGTAAAGAGTTCTAATCGTCCTATAAGCATAAGGAAAGCTGCCCACCACTTCCCTATTTGGGGCATATCGTAAAAGTTATGAGCTGGACCAAATTCACCAAGAGCTGGGCCAACATTTCCTAAACTTGAGGCTGCAACGCCAATAGCGGATTCAAAATCTAGACCAACAAAGGCAAAACCAAGTGCACCAACTATAAAAGACAGCATGTAAAGCATAAAAAAACCTAATACATTAAAAACGATGTCTCCAGAAATTGTTTTTGAATTGTATCGAACAGGAAGCACAGCGTTGGGATGAATTGATCTTTTAAATTCTAAAAATCCATTGCGAATAAGAACTAAATGACGTACTACTTTTACACCTCCAGATGTACTACCAGATGACCCCCCTAAAAACATCAAACCAAAGAAAAATACTACTAAAAAAGATGGCCAAACCATAAAATCGGCGGTTACAAAACCTGTGGTTGTTACAATAGCAACAACCTGAAAAAGGGCATGTCGGATGGTTGCTTCTATTTCTCCAAAAATCAATGGGTGATTGAACGAAGATGCAGAAGAAAACACAGAATTATAATAAATTATTGTTGCTGTGATTATTGTAAAAACAAGTATAAATTTTGCATATAACTTAAATTCTTCATCTTTAAATATTCTTGAGAAATTGGCTTTGAATCCAAAATAGCTTAATACAAAATTTGTACCCGCCAAAAACATAAAAAGTACTACAATATATTGAATCAAAGGAGTATCATTCCAGTGTGCTAAACTTGCGTTTTTTGTTGAAAAACCTCCTGTAGAAAGTGTACTCATAGAATGATTTAGTGCATCAAAAAAGGACATTCCAGCCAATTTTAAAAACAATGTTTCAGCAGCGGTATAACCAAAATAAATAAGCCATAATCGCTTTGCTGTATCAGTAATTCTTGGGTGAAGTTTGTCTGTACCTGGGCCCGGTGCTTCTGCTGCAAAAAGCTGCATACCACCAATCCCTAGCAAAGGTAATATGGCAATGGCTAAAACAATAATCCCCATACCACCAATCCAATGCGTTAGACTTCGCCAAAACAAAATACCTTCTGGCAAAATTTCTATATCATTGAGAATGGTAGAACCTGTTGTGGTATAGCCCGAAATGGTTTCAAAAAAAGCATTTGTGAAGTTTGTGATTGTTCCCGACAAAATATAGGGTAATGTTCCAGATAATGCCATCACAATCCAACCAAAAGCAACAACAATATAACCTTGACGTTTACTCATTTCTTGTGAATGATTTTTTGTTGAAATCATCAATAAAAATCCAATAAGCAAAGTTAAAATTCCGGAAATAAGTATAGGGTTAGTAACCCCATCTTTATAAACTAAACTCAATAGGGATGCCAAAAGCATAAAACCACCATTAAACATCAATAAAAGGCCAAAAAAATGAAAGATTATTTTATTATCTTGTTTCATGTTAACTGCTTAGAAGAAAAGGCTTTCTACTTTTTTGATAGCTTTTGGAAGACAACAAACAACCACACGGTCACCAGGTTCAATTTTAAAATCTCCCAAGGCAATATTTCCTTCTTCGTTTCTAATGACACCACCAATAATGGCCGCTCTTGGAAAATCAATTTCTTTGATGTATTGATGACAAATTTTTGATGTTGGTTTTACGATAAATTCTAACAGTTCTGCCTCCATGTTTGTAAGTTTGGTCATTGCCACAACATCGCCCTTACGAACATACCTAAATATACTATTGGCAGCCAATAATTTTTTATTTATTAGTGTGTCTACTCCAATGGAATGAGATAAGGCAAAATAGTCCATGTTTTCTACAAGTGCTATAGTCTTTTTCACCCCTTTTGATTTGGCTACTAAACAAGACATGATATTCGTTTCAGAATTTCCAGTAACAGAAATAAAGGCATCCATATTACTAAAATTTTCTTCATCTAAAACATCAACATTTCTTCCATCTCCATTAATTACAAGGGCATCTGAAAGTTGATCGGCCAATTCAATAGCACGATCTTTAGATTTTTCAACAACTTTTACATTAAAATTACTATTTGCTAATTCATTAGCGGTCATCGAACCAATTTGTCCACCCCCAAGAATCATAACATCCTTAATTTGTTTTTTTCGCTTTCCAATAAGTCTACATAATTCCTCATCACCATCTTTTGAAGTAATAAACACCACTCGGTCACCCTCATTAAAGATGGTGTCACCTCTTGGAATTATGGTGACATGTGACCCAAATCGTTGTATTGCTATTGGAATAAAATGTATATCAGAAAGTAGTTGTGCTGCTAATTTTACAGACTTATTAATAATTTTTGCATCTGCTGAAAGTGTTAACCCCAACATTGTTAATGCCCCATCCTCAAATTCGTAGGTGTCATTGAAAACAGACTGACTCAAAAGCAATTCAATTTCTGAAGCCGCCAAAGATTCAGGAGAAATAAGTTCATCTATTCCTAGTGTTTCAAAACCAATTTCGTCTTTGTAATCAATAAATTCTGTATTTGAAATACGTGCAATAGTACGTTTTGCACCCAGTTGTTTGGCCAATACACAAGAAGTTATATTGGACGTTTGAGATGAGGTTACAGAAACAAATAAATCTGCATTGATAATATTGGATTCTTTTAGCACAGAAATAGAAGTAATATCTCCTTTGACCACCTTGATATCCAAATGCGTTTCTGCATATGTAAGGCGTTCTTTGTCTAAATCAATTAGTGTAATTTCTTGAGACTCATACGACAAAAGTTTTGCCAAGTGAAATCCGACTTCTCCTGCGCCGGCTATAATAATCTTCATTAATTATCAATTAAAGAGCAGTGCAAATATAAGTTATTTTTAGGGAATTGTCTATGAATTGCATTTCTTTGCATGGCAAAAACAATTCATTTTTAATTTGTTCAAATGTCCAAAAAGATAACACCTTATAAAAATAGTTCACTTTCAAAAAAGGAACAAATTACCAAAATGTTTGATAACATTTCCGAAGAATACGATGGTTTAAACCGTGTAATTTCATTTGGAATTGATATCAAATGGCGTAAGAAAGTTGTACAACTTGTTGCGGAAAAAAACCCTGAATCGGTTTTGGATATTGCTACTGGTACTGGCGATTTGGCGATTAATTTGACTCAAACTTCAGCAAAAAAAATAATTGGTTTGGATATCAGCGAAGGGATGTTGGACGTAGGTCGAAAAAAAATTAATGCAAAAAAATTAAATAATACCATCGAAATGGTTGTTGGTGATTCCGAAAACCTCCCTTTTGATGACAATAGCTTTGATGCTATTACGGTAGCATTCGGGGTCCGTAATTTTGAACACTTAGAAGTTGGATTAAAAGAAATTTTGAGAGTTTTGAAACCTAATGGAATATTTGTGGTGCTTGAAACTTCTGTTCCTACAAAATTTCCTTTCAGACAGGGGTATTTCTTATACACCAAAATATTATTGCCGGCCATTGGAAAACTATTCTCTAGAGACAAAAAAGCGTACAGCTATTTGAGTTCATCAGCAGCAAAATTCCCATATGGCGATGCATTCAACAATATTTTAAAGAAAATAGGGTTTATATCTACAAAAGCGCTACCTCAAACATTTGGAGTTGCTACAATTTACACTGCTTCAAAAAAATGAAAATAAAATTTCTTTTTTCTATACTGTTAATTAGCCTTGTTGGATTTCAGTCTGAGGCACAACTCTTTACAAAAGAGCGCCTACTAAATAATGAAAATTTTGATAAGCCTCGACTATCGTATGGCTATTATTTAGGATTCAATCTATATGATTTTAATATTGATTACAATAAAAATGTAAAAGATATTCAGGTGCTAAAAGCTGTTGGTTTTAACGTTGGCCTAATTGGTAATATTAGAATTAACGATTATTTTGATGTTCGCTTTGAACCTGGTCTGGTCATGTCCAACAGAACGTTAAGTTATAGTAGGACCTATTTTGATGGGATATCTTATGTAGAAAAAGATCTCGAACGCGAATTGCGTTCAACATATATACATCTTCCATTACTCATAAAAATCTCTACGAAACGGGTAAACAACATTAAACCATTTATTGTTGGTGGAGTTTCAACGGCTCTGAATTTATCGAGTAATCAAGATAATCCTGATGATAATAGTAAGGGTAATTTTAGAATGATAAAAAACAATCTATTTTATGAATTAGGTCTTGGAATTGACATCTATTTTACATGGTTTAAATTTACACCTTCAATTCGAGGAATTTTCTCATTAAAAGACGAACACGTAAAAGATTTTGAGCCTAATAGCCCTTGGACAAGCAACATTGAACAGATGCAAACCCGTGGGTTTTTCATCAACTTTACTTTTCAATAGACTGCCTTCTAAATTCACTTAAAATAATTGATGCCGCATTGGCAACATTCAAGCTTTCTGTTTTTTTGAGTGGACCAAATCTTGGAATTGTAAGTTTTGTTTTTAGCAATGATGCTACCTTTTTTGAAATTCCGTTGGCTTCATTCCCCAAGACCAAAATACCAGAATTTGGGAGGTTTACTTCATAAATTGAATGCCCTTGCATAAATGTTCCAATCGTATTTTGTGCTTTTGACAAAACGGACTCTAAGTCAATATATGTAATATTTACTCTTGTGTGAGACCCCATAGCAGCTTGCACAACTTTTGGATTGTAGCAGTCCACGGTTGAAAGGCTACAGACTAAATCTTTTATACCAAACCAATCACATAATCGAATAATCGTTCCCAAATTCCCTGGATTGTTCAAATCATCAAGTGCTAAAATCAAATTATTAAAATCAATCGGATTTGACTCAGGGATTCGAAAAGTTGCTAAAACGTTGTTGGGTGTTGTTAGTGTACTTATTTTTGAAAGCTCATTGTCAGAAATATGAATAAAAGCGTCTGTAAATTCTGCATATTTAAGGTCTGTTGAAAAGATTTCTACAAGCACGTAATCAGAATCTAAAAATTCTCTAACGACCTTAACACCTTCTGCCACAAACAATTGTTCTTGAGTACGATACTTTTTTTTACTCAAACTAAGGATTAGCTTTAATTGGTTTTTAGTTAACATCTAAAAAATGTACATTTGATTTAAATTCATTTAGAGTATAAATCTAAATCTTATTTATGTCTTGTTGAAGGATTCGCTTAAAAAAATATTTTTTATTTGTGTGCTCGCATACATTTGCAGCGGTTGTAATGCCGTAAAAAGAGTTGCCGATAATGATTATTTGTTGGTAGAAAACTCTTTTATTGTAAATGGAAAACCCAATACATCGGAGGCGCTTTCTAAACTCTCGTTTCAAAATAAAAATACTACAATTTTAGGGATTCCTCTAAGACTTCATATTTATAACTTAGCGCGCGACAACAAAGACTCTATTTTTGAAACATGGCTGAATAAACGTCCAAAACGCAAACAACGACTCATCAATAAATTTTCAAAAAAACAACTAAACCAAATAAAAAAATCTTCATTAGGTTTTAATGGTTGGTTAAAAAAAACTGGAGAAGCTCCCACTATATTGGATAGTTTGAAAATTAAAAAAACGAAGCTCAATCTTGAACGGTATTATTTTTCAAAAGGATGGTTTGATAGAAAAATTGATTACACTGTTGACACTTTGGGCAACAAGCGTGCAACTTTGAGTTATACTATTGAAACCGGAATTCCTTATAATATTCGTAATATAACTAAGGAAATTGAAACGCCAATTTTGGATACACTTTATGAAAAAGTAAAAACAGAATCGGCTATAAAAAAAGAAAAACAATTTGACATCGTAAACTTTAAAGAAGAACGCAATCGACTCACGAGTCACTTTAGAAACTCTGGGGTTTATCATTTTTCTCAAGATTATGTAAGTTTCGAAAATGACACCATCAATACAAACCATAATGTTGATGTTAAAATAAATATCCCCAATAGAGTCATTAGAACACAAGACTCTACAACTCGAGAACCTTTCAAAATATATCGTATAAAGGAAGTTAATATTTTTACGGATGCGACTTTTAAAAATCGGAATAATTCAACTCCAAAAATATCAGCTACGTTCAATAATTTCAATTTTTACAATTACGATGCTTTAAAATACCGACCAAAAGCAATTACAAATGCTGTTTTAATAAATCAAGGAGATTTGTATAGCGACCTTGATAAAACACGAACCTACAGTTATTTAAGTCAACTCAATGCCTTTAAATACCCAAATATTGAATACGTTGAAAACGTTTTGGACACAACACTTACTGCAAATATTTATCTCAATCCTAGAAAAAAATATGGATTGGGTTTTGATGTCAATGTTTCACAAAGTAATATTCAAAAAATTGGATTTTCTTTTTCTACAGGTTTGGTGATTAGAAATATTTTTAGAGGTGCAGAAACACTGGAAATCTCTGCTTTGGGAGCTATTGGAGCTTCAAAAGATGGGGCAAAATCCGAAGATCAATTTTTTGATATTAATGAACTTGGAGCCGATATAAAACTTAATATTCCAAGGTTATTTTTTCCGTTCAATACTGAAAAAATCATTCCAAAATACATGTCTCCAACAACACAGTTGAGTACCGGATTTACAAGTCAAAAAAATATTGGATTGGACAAACGAACACTCAATGGACGACTCAGCTACAATTGGTTTACTAAAAAGACAACCACCAACACCCTCGATCTTTTGAACTTACAATATGTAAGAAATCTAAATCCTGGAAATTACTTTAATGTCTACCAAAATTCTTTTAATCGACTGGAAACTATTGCAATTGACAGTTACCCTACCCCAACCGAATATCTTATTTCTAATCCAGATGGATCAAGTTCACTTGATATTTCAAGAGCGGATGATTTTATAGAAACTGTAAGTTCAGATGCTAATTTCCTTGCTTCCAATCCATCTGAATATCAAATCGTTAGAAATATTAGAGAGAGAAAGAATAGACTGATTCAAAACAACTTTATTTTGGCTAGTAATTTCACTCTAACCAAAGATACTCGAGAAAATAATTTCGACAATAACTTTTCAATTTTTCGCTTGAAACTTGAGCTAGCAGGTAATTTACTCAACGGTGCTGCAGATTTATTAGATTTGAAAAAAAATGAAAATGGAGAGTTTGAAGTGAATGATGTTGCATTTTCTCAATATGCAAAAACAGATATTGACTACATTAAACTCTGGAATTTGGGACGTAGTAATGTTCTTGCGCTTAGAAGTTTTGTAGGAATAGCTCTACCGCTAGGTAATTCTAAAACTATTCCTTTTTCAAAAAGTTTTTTTGCAGGTGGTGCAAACGACAACCGTGCATGGACTGCCTATAATCTTGGCCCTGGAAGTTCAGACAACAATAATGAATTTAATGAAGCAAATCTTAAAATTGCATTCAGTTTGGAACACCGCTATAACTTATTTGGAAACCTCAATGGCGCATTTTTTGTAGATGCAGGAAATATTTGGAATGTATTGGATGATGTAGAAAATCCAAAAGCTACTTTTGATAGTTTTGATTCGCTCAAAGATATTGCTGTGGGTGCTGGAATTGGATTGCGATATGACTTTGGATTTTTTATTCTTAGACTTGATACTGGTTTTAAGGCTTACAACCCAACTTATTCAATAAATAACCGCTGGTTTAAAGATTTCAACTTTAGTAATGCAGTCTATAACTTTGGCATAAACTATCCGTTTTAGAAGTCTTTGTTATCCTCAAACGTTTTCGTATAAATTAGGGCATAAGTCATGTTAAAATTTTAACATATAGTGATTAATTTTAGTACTTTTGACCCCGAATACAAAAAACAACTATTATGAGTCATTCAATTCAACCAGGCGTTGCTACTGGTCGCGAAGTTCAAGAGATTTTTAAACTAGCTAAAGAAAAAGGATTTGCTTTACCAGCAGTTAATGTAATTGGATCTAACACAATTAATGGTGTTTTAGAAACTGCAAAAGCTCTTAATGCACCTGTAATAATTCAATTTTCCAACGGAGGTGCACAATTTAATGCTGGAAAAGGGCTTTCAAATGAAGATCAAAAAGCTGCTATTGCTGGATCAATTGCAGGAGCAAAACATGTTCATCAAATGGCAGAAGCCTACGGCGTTCCTGTAATTCTTCACACCGATCATTGTGCAAAAAAATTATTGCCTTGGATTGATGGTTTGTTGGAAGCAAGTGAGAAACATTTTGCAGAAACTGGAAAATCACTATTCAGCTCACACATGATTGATCTATCTGAAGAACCACTCGAAGAAAATATTGAAATCTGTAAACATTATTTGGAGCGTATGTCCAAAATGGGAATGACCCTAGAAATTGAACTAGGTATAACTGGTGGCGAAGAAGATGGCGTAGATAATAGCGATGTTGATGTTTCAAAACTATATACTCAACCAGAAGAAGTTGCTTATGCTTATGAAGAGCTAAGCAAAGTAAGTGATCAATTTACGATTGCAGCAGCATTTGGAAATGTTCATGGTGTTTACAAACCTGGAAATGTAAAATTGACACCAAAAATTCTAAAAAATTCTCAAGAATTTATTACCAAAAAATACAATGTTCCTGCCAATCATATAGACTTTGTTTTTCATGGTGGTTCTGGTTCTACAGTTGAAGAAATAAGAGAATCCATCGGCTATGGCGTTATCAAAATGAATATCGATACAGATATGCAATACGCATTTATGAGTGGCGTTCGAGATGATTTTAAAGCTAATGCAGACTATTTGGCTTCTCAAATTGGCAACCCAGATGGCGAAGATGTTCCAAATAAAAAATACTACGACCCAAGACGATGGTTAAGACAAGGCGAAAATGCTTTTGTAGCACGTCTAAAAAAAGCTTTTGAGGATCTTAATAACGTAAATACATTGTAAAAAAATTGTTAGTTTTGTATTTTATTCTAATCAATTAGACAAAAATGGCGTGGTTCAAAAGAACAGATAAAGGAATTCAAACTCCAACAGAGGCAAAACGCGATACCCCAAAAGGATTATGGTACAAATCTCCAACTGGAAAAATCGTTGAAACTGAAGAATTAGAAAGAAATTTCTTTGTAAGTCCAGAAGATGGATATCATGTACGCATTGGAAGTGCAGAATATTTCCAAATTTTGTTTGACGATAACAAATTCAAGGAATTAGATTCTAAAATAACCTCTAAAGACCCACTTAAATTTACTGATAAAAAAACATACACCGATCGCTTGAAAGCCGCTCAAGATAAAACTAAACTTAAAGACGCTGTACGAACAGCTGTGGGCAAATCAAAAGGCAAAGACTTAGTGGTAGCATGTATGGATTTTAGTTTTATTGGAGGATCAATGGGAAGTGTTGTTGGTGAAAAAATTGCACGTGCAGCAGACTATGCCCTCAATAAAAAACTGCCTTTTATGATTATTTCTAAATCTGGAGGGGCACGTATGATGGAGGCCGCACTTTCGCTAATGCAACTGGCAAAAACCTCAGCAAAATTGGCACAACTAGCCGATGCTGGCATTCCATATATTTCGTTATGTACTGATCCAACAACTGGAGGAACAACCGCTTCTTTTGCCATGTTGGGTGATATCAACATCAGTGAACCCGGAGCACTTATTGGTTTTGCTGGTCCACGTGTTGTTCGTGATACGACTGGAAAAGAACTTCCAGATGGATTTCAAACTGCAGAATTTGTTTTAGAACATGGCTTTTTGGATTTTATTACACACCGTAGTCAACTTAAAGATAAAGTTAATCAATACATTGATTTGATTTTAAATCAGCCGTTAAGAGCATAATTTCTATAAAATTATTCTTTTATTAATCAATTTTCTTATATTTGCCGCCTGATTATGAGCGTCATAATCATTGCATAAAAATTATTTAAACAAATATTGGAATGTACTTAACAAAAGAAATTAAAGAGGAAATCTTTACAAAACACGGAAAAGATGCCAAAGACACCGGTTCTGCCGAAGGTCAAATTGCATTATTTACACACCGAATTAATCACTTAACAGAACACCTAAAGCAAAATCGAAAAGATTTTAATACCGAGCGTTCATTAGTAAAGCTAGTAGGAAAACGTCGTTCTCTTTTGGATTATCTTAAAAATAAAGACATCCTTAGATACCGTGCGATTGTAAAAGAGCTAGGATTAAGAAAATAAATATTCAAAAAGAGGTTTATACCTCTTTTTTGTTTTTATGTGTATTTTTACACAACTTATAGAAGAAGCTAATTAAAGTTTTTCATTGGTCACAACCACACAACAACAACACAACACCAATGTTTAATTAGAATTAAAAAATATGATTCCAAAAGTTTTTAGAGAGGTCATAGACCTTGGCGATGGAAGAGAAATTTCTATCGAAACCGGAAAATTGGCTAAACAAGCCCATGGCTCTGTTGTAGTACAATCCGGAAAATGTATGTTGCTTTGTACTGTTGTATCCAACTACAAAGCAGCCGATGTTGATTTTTTACCGTTAACGGTAGATTATCGCGAAAAATTTGCAGCAGCTGGTCGCTATCCAGGTGGTTTTTTTAAGCGTGAAGCACGACCAAGTGATGGAGAAATCCTAACAATGCGCTTAGTAGACCGCGTACTACGTCCCTTATTTCCAAAAGATTATCACTCAGAAACACAAGTGATGATTCAATTGATGTCTCATGATGAAGATGTAATGCCCGATGCTATGGCAGGATTGGCCGCCTCTGCAGCCATTCAACTCTCTGATTTCCCATTTGAATGTGCTATATCTGAAGTTAGAGTTGCACGTGTTAATGGTGAATTTATCATCAACCCAACTAGAGCACAACTTGATGAATCCGACATCGATATGATGATTGGTGCTTCTGCAGACTCTGTAATGATGGTTGAAGGGGAAATGGATGAAATTTCTGAAGAAGAAATGACTGAAGCTATCAAATTTGCGCATGAAGCTATTAAAGTACAATGTGCTGCTCAAGAACGATTGGCTGAAGCTTTCGGTAAAAAAGAAGTTCGTGAGTATGAGCCAGAGAGAGAAGATGCCGAGCTTGAAAGCAAAATTCGTGAATTGGCCTATGATAAAGTCTATGCCATTGCCAAAGCAGGCTCTGCAAAACATGAAAGAAGTACAGCATTTGGAGAAATTAAAGAAGAGATAATCGCTACATTTTCTGAAGAAGAACAAGAAGAATATGGAAATTTAATTTCAAAATATTATTACAAAGCAGAAAAAGCAGCTGTAAGAGATTTAACTCTAAACGAAGGACTACGATTAGATGGACGAAAAACAGACGAAATCAGACCAATATGGTGTGAAGTTGATTATTTACCATCAACCCATGGGTCGTCTATTTTTACAAGAGGAGAAACTCAAGCACTAGCCACAGTAACTCTTGGTACTTCTCGCGATGCCAATCAAATTGATATGCCATCTCATGAAGGAGAAGAGCGTTTTTATTTACATTACAACTTCCCTCCTTTCTCAACTGGTGAAGCACGACCAATTCGTGGAACATCTAGAAGAGAAATTGGACATGGAAACTTGGCACAACGTGCACTAAAAGGTATGGTGCCTGAAGATTGTCCATACACAGTACGTGTGGTGAGTGAAGTTTTGGAAAGCAATGGATCGTCTTCTATGGCCACTGTTTGTTCTGGAACAATGGCGCTTATGGATGCTGGTGTTCAACTTAAAAAACCTGTTTCAGGAATCGCAATGGGATTAATTTCTGATTCAGATTCTGGAAAGTATGCTGTTTTATCGGATATTTTAGGCGATGAAGATCACCTTGGCGATATGGATTTCAAAGTTACAGGTACTGCAGATGGAATTACAGCATGCCAGATGGATATTAAAGTAAAAGGACTTTCTTATGAAATTTTAGTCAATGCACTAAAACAAGCTCGTGATGGACGTCTTCATATCCTTGAAAAGTTAACCGATACTATTTCTGCACCAGCTGAAGACGTTAAAGCTCATGCACCAAAAATGGTAACTCGTGTTATTCCAAATGAATACATTGGGGCACTTATTGGACCTGGCGGAAAAGTCATTCAAGAACTTCAAAAAGAAACAGAAACTACAATCGTTATCAATGAAGACCCTGTGACTGAAGAAGGTATCGTTGAAATTCTTGGTACAGATCAAGATGGTATCGATGCTGTTTTAGCAAAAATTGACGCACTCTTATTCAAACCGGAAGTCGGCAGTATTTATGAAGTAAAAGTTATCAAAATGCTTGATTTTGGAGCTGTAGTAGAATATACTGAAGCGCCTGGAAATGAAGTATTACTTCATGTGAGTGAATTGGCTTGGGAACGTACAGAAAACGTTTCTGATGTTGTTAATATGGGAGATATTTTTGATGTCAAATACTTTGGAATAGATTCAAGAACACGCAAAGAAAAAGTTTCACGTAAGGCAATCTTGCCAAAACCTGAAGGGTTTGTTGAACGTCCCCCTAGAGACAGAAAACAAAACAACAAAGGTCGCGACAATCGTAGAAATGATAGAAAAAGAGATTAGTAATAAAGCTAATTGTCAAAATAAAAAAAGCCGTTTTAAAAATAAAACGGCTTTTTTTGTAACATTTTTTAGTGTTTAAACGTATAACATAGTGAATCCAAATGATTTTTAAAAAAAATCTGCAAGCATGAGACAACTCAAAATTACAAAACAAGTTACCAACAGGGAAACCGCGTCCTTGGACAAGTACCTACAAGAAATTGGCAAGGTTGATTTAATTACTGCCGATGAAGAAGTAGAATTGGCACAGCGCATTAAAGCTGGTGATCAAATCGCTTTAGAAAAATTAACCAAAGCCAATCTTCGTTTTGTTGTTTCTGTTGCTAAACAATATCAAAATCAAGGACTTACACTTCCAGATTTAATTAATGAAGGAAATTTAGGACTGATTAAAGCTGCTCAACGTTTTGATGAAACTCGTGGTTTTAAGTTTATTTCTTATGCCGTTTGGTGGATTCGTCAATCCATCTTACAAGCGCTTGCAGAACAATCACGTATTGTTCGTTTACCATTAAACAAAATTGGTTCTATCAATAAAATCAATAAAACCTACGCCTTTTTAGAGCAGTCGCACGAGCGCCCACCGAGTGCCGAAGAAATTGCAAAAGAATTGGATATGACCATTAATGATGTTAAAGAATCTATGAAAAATTCTGGTCGTCATGTTTCAATGGATGCACCATTGGTTGAAGGAGAAGATTCAAATCTTTATGATGTTTTGCGTTCTGGAGAATCTCCAAATCCCGACAAAGAACTTTTGCATGAATCTTTAAGAACAGAAATTGAGCGTGCATTGGAAACCCTTACTCCACGAGAAGCTGATGTTATTCGTCTGTATTTTGGACTTGGAAACCAGCACCCAATGACTTTAGAAGAAATTGGTGAAACTTTTGACCTTACAAGAGAACGTGTACGTCAAATCAAAGAAAAAGCAATTCGAAGATTGAAACACACTTCAAGAAGTAAAATTTTAAAAACCTATTTAGGTTAAAAAACAAAACCCTTGCTGTTGGCAGGGGTTTATTTTTATATTATTTTTGTATTAAACTAAATGTATGAGTTCTTCGCTAATAGCACCTTCAATTCTTGCCGCAGATTTTGCAAATCTACAACGTGATATAGAAATGGTAAATACCAGTCAAGCAGATTGGTTTCATATTGATATCATGGACGGTGTATTTGTTCCTAATATTTCTTTTGGAATGCCTGTTTTAAAGTCAATAACAAAACATGCAAAAAAAACAGTTGATGTTCATTTAATGATTGTAGACCCCGATCGTTATATCAAAACATTTGCAGAGCTTGGAAGTGATATTCTCACCGTACATTACGAAGCTTGTACGCATTTACACCGCACACTCCAAGCCATAAAAAAAGAAGGGATGAAGGCAGGTGTTGCACTCAATCCTCATACAAACATCAATGTTTTAGAAGATACTATTCAAGATATTGATTTGGTCTGTATTATGAGTGTAAATCCAGGTTTTGGTGGTCAAAGCTTTATTGAAAATACTTACGAAAAAGTAAAACAACTCAAAGCACTAATAACCTCTAAAGACGCTTCTACAAAAATTGAAATTGATGGTGGTGTGACTTCTACAAACGCTAAGGCATTGAAAGATGCAGGAGCTGATGTATTGGTAGCAGGTAGCTTTGTTTTTAAAAGTGAAAATCCATCAAAAACGATAGAAGAATTAAAACATGTAACTGCTTAATTCTTAACCTATAACCTCTTTTAAATAGGCATAATAATCTCCTTTGAGATTAGCAATACGTTTTGCCAATTCAGTTTTGGAAATCCAACCCATTTGTAGAGCAATTTCTTCTGGACACGCTACTTTTTGACCTGTACGTTTTTCAATTGCTTTTACAAATTCTGTAGCTTCCGAAAGTGCCTCATGAGTTCCGGTATCAAGCCATGCAAAACCTCGTTTTAGAACTTTCATTTTTAATTGATTCTGCTGTAAATAATTAACATTTACAGAAGTAATTTCAAGCTCTCCACGATCTGAAGGTTTTATTGTTTTTGCAATATTCACCACAGAATTAGGATAAAAATACAGCCCAACAACGGCATAATTTGATTTTGGAGTTTTTGGTTTCTCTTTAATACTTACAACATTTTGATCTGAATCAAATTCAGCAACACCGTAGCGCTCTGGATCTTTGACATAACTTCCAAAAACAACTGCTTTTTGAGATTTTTCTACTGTTTTAACCGCAGATTTCAAAAGCTGATCTAAACCTACGCCATAAAAAATATTATCACCCAAAACCATACAAACATCATCATCACCTATAAAGGATTCTCCAATAATAAATGCTTGAGCTAAACCATCTGGTGAGGGTTGTTCCTTATAAGATAACTGTAATCCAAAATTGGAGCCATCCCCTAAAAGACGTTCAAAATTTGGCAAATCATGTGGCGTAGAAATAATCAAAATTTCTTGAATTCCAGCATGCATCAAAACAGATAATGGGTAGTATATCATGGGTTTATCATATACAGGAAGCATTTGCTTACTGACACTCAAAGTAAGAGGATGCAAACGAGTTCCTGAACCACCTGCTAGTACAATTCCTTTCATCTATTTATTTTTTTTATAATTTTTATAACTTCCAGAACGCACATGCTCCAACCAAGACGTGTTTTTAAGGTACCAATCAATAGTTTTGGACAACCCTTCTTCAAAAATAACAGAGGGAGTCCAACCTAAATTATTTTGGATTTTGGAAGCATCAATCGCATAGCGCAAATCATGTCCTGGACGGTCTTTTACAAAAGTAATAAGATTTGAAGACGTTCCTTCTGATTGCCCCATTTTTTGATCCATTTGTTTACATAACTCCTTGACCAAATCAATATTTTTCCATTCATTAAACCCTCCTATGTTATAAGTTTCATGATTTTTCCCTTGATGAAAAACCATATCAATAGCTCGCGCATGATCTACAACATATAACCAATCGCGAGTGTAGTTGCCATCACCGTAAACTGGCAATGGTTTCTTTTCTAAAATATTATTTATGAATAGTGGAATTAATTTTTCTGGAAATTGATTTGGCCCATAATTGTTGGAACAATTCGAAATTACATATGGTAATCCATAAGTTTCGCCATAGGCACGCACAAAATGATCTGAACTGGCTTTTGAAGCAGAATATGGTGAATTAGGATCATAGGGGGTAGTTTCAAGAAAAAGTCCATCTTCACCTAAAGTTCCATACACTTCGTCGGTACTCACGTGATAAAAGCGATGTGATTCCCAAGAATTTCCCCACAAAGATTTAAAAGCATTGAGCAAAATCATTGTTCCTAGAATATTTGTTTTGGCAAAAGCCAAAGGATCATGGATAGAACGATCTACATGAGATTCTGCTGCTAAGTGAATAACATCAGTAAAGTTATAGTGTTCAAAAATTTGATGAATAAAATTTTCATCTGTAATATCACCTTTTAAAAATGTATAATTAGGTTCATTTTCAATATCTGTTAAATTCTCTAGATTCCCAGCATAGGTAAGGGCATCCATATTGTAAATTTGATATTTTGGGTATTGATTGACAAACAATCGTACAACGTGGGCGCCAATAAACCCTGCGCCTCCTGTTATTAGTATTTTTTTCATTTATAAAAAGATTTATACCATTGATAAAAAGTATTTATCCCTGTTTTTAATGGCGTTTTAGGTTGAAATCCATAATCTTTCATAAACGCATTTGTACATGCCCATGTCTGATGAGCATCGCCAGGCTGAAGCGGTTGCAGTTTAAGTTTTGATTTCAATCCTGTAATTGTTTCAATTTCCTGTATCAAATCTAATAACTTAACGGAAGTATTGCTCCCAATATTATAAATTTTATACAGATTTTTATTATTTGATTTATTTAATAATGTTAGTTCCAAGCTTTTAATAATGTCGTCAATATAAGTAAAATCACGCTTATGGTTTCCATGATTAAAAATATTTAAAGGTTTTCGTTTTAATAGTGCATCTGTAAAAATAAATAGTGCCATATCGGGTCGACCCCAAGGACCATATACTGTAAAAAAACGCAAACCTATGGTCTCAATGCCGTACAAATGACTGTAGGTATGTGCCATGAGTTCATTCGTTTTTTTGGAAACAGCATACAAGCTTAAAGGTGCATCTACTTTAGCTGATTCTTGAAAGGGGACTTCGGAAGTATTTCCATAAACACTTGAACTGCTTGCATAAACTATTCTTGGAATTTTATATTTACGGCAACATTCTAATACATTCAAAAATCCAACAATATTACTATTCAAATACACATTTGAATCTTCTAATGATGAACGAACAAAAGCTTGAGCAGCAAGATGACAAACTAGATCAAATTTATAAGTTTTAAAAATTAGATTTAAGGCATTCCTATCTTCTATATTTGCTCGAATAAAAGTAAACGAAGAATTTTTTAAATTATTCTTAGAAGGACTATTCCACTTGGATGCTTCATTGCGTTTTATCCCTAAAATTTCAAGTCGATTATATTTTAAATTTATATCGTAATAATCGTTGATGTTATCAATTCCAATAACAGAATGCCCTAGCTCAGAAAGGTGTTTACTTAAATGAAATCCAATAAAGCCTGCAGCACCTGTAACTAAAATTGTTTTAGTCTTCATGACTCAGAGAAATTACTGCCCAATCCCTTTATATGAAAACCCAATAGTTTCTAGCTCCTGTTTATCGAGTAAATTTCGGCCATCAAAAATATAGGCAGGTTTACTCATGCTATCATATATTTTTTTCCAATCATAGGTTTTAAACTCATCCCATTCTGTAATAATTGCTAACGCATGAGCACCTTGAACGGCTTTGTATGGATCTTTTTCAGAAGATAAATAGTTGTCATTTTCAGATTCTGATCTTGAATTCAAATAATTTAAATCTGATTGCATTTGAAGTGCAGAAACTTTTGGATCATAAACTTGAATATTAGCATGCTCATCGATTAGTTTATCGGCAATATAAATAGCTGCAGACTCTCGTGTATCATTAGTATCCTTTTTAAATGCCCAACCAAAAAAGGCAATTTTTTTATCGGCTACAGTGCCATATAATGCTTTTACAATTTCATCAGCAAAGCGTTTTCTCTGATGATTATTCATTAAAATCACTTGCTCCCAATAATCTGCGGCTTCATTTAATCCTAAAGATTTACAGATGTAAACTAGATTTAGAATATCTTTTTGAAAACAAGAACCACCGAAACCAACAGATGCTTTCAAAAATTTAGGTCCTATTCTAGAGTCTGTTCCAATGGCATTGGCGACTTCATTTATGTTTGCTCCTGTTTTTTCGCAAAGTTCTGTTAAGGCATTAATGGACGACACACGCTGTGCTAAAAATGCATTTGCTGTTAATTTTGAAAGCTCTGAAGACCACAAATTGGTTGTAATAATTTGATCTTCTGGAACCCAAGCTGCATAAATATTTTTTAGAACCTCAATGGCTTCTTGTCCTGTTTTTGTGGGTTCTCCTCCTATAAGTACGCGATCGGGTGCTTCTAGGTCTTGAATTGCTGTGCCTTCAGCTAGAAATTCTGGATTGGATAAAATTTCAAAATGGATACCATTTCCTGTATTGTCTAAAATATCTTTTATAGCTTCTGCTGTTTTTACTGGAAGTGTTGATTTTTCTACAACAATTTTATTGGATGTTGAAACTTTTGCAATTTGACGTGCACACAGCTCCACATATTGTAGGTCTGCAGCCATTCCTTTTCCTGCGCCATAGGTTTTTGTTGGAGTGTTGACAGAAATAAAAATCATTTCGGCAGCATCAATAGCTTTATCAACTTCAGTAGAGAAAAACAAATTTCGACCACGGGCTTCTTCAACTACTTTGTCCAAACCAGGCTCGAAAATTGGAAGTTGTGATAAATCTTCACTATTCCAAGCAGCAATTCGATCGGTATTAACATCAACAACAGTAACTTTTATATGTGGGTTTTTCTGTGCAATGACAGACATTGTTGGTCCTCCAACATAGCCTGCTCCAATACAACAAATTGATTTTATCTTCATTTATTTTATTATTTCCTAGTAAAAAACTTTGTGCAAGATATATGTTTAAACAGATATGGCAAAATTACATTTTATAAATTCACAATATAAAAAAGGGAACTACATCGCTGCAATTCCCTTTGTGACCCAAACTTTCGAAAGTTCGAACTTTTTTAGAGATTATAATAAGTTAATCACATAATTTCATTTAAAAAATTCCGTAAGGATTTTAAAAAAACTAATCAATCCAACCCCCAATGTTTTCGCGAAGCTCAGCTCGATAACCTTTTACTTTAGCTTTTAAAGCATCTGAACTATTTCCAACTACAAGAACTCGCTCTAAACTAAAAATTGTCATGAATTTTTCAGCAAACTTGCTGGATTCAAAATTATTAAGATGGTGTACAAAATCTGCAGAATCATAATACTTTTCAACTAAGTTAACATGCTGTCCATCTGCTGAAATAAAATATCCAAAATCGTATGTGTTTGGCTCAGTCTCTCTGACAAATTTTGTGAAGTTTTTCATAAATTCTTTAACTTCATTTTTAGTAAATCCATCATTAACTTTCAAGTCTGCTAACCCCATGACTTTAGTTGATGAATTATTAAATCCTTCAAACGCATCTATTTCTTTTTGTAAAGCTGATGGGTCCATGTAACGCCATACCTTAGAAATTTTATCTCCTTCCCATAAACTTACACAATGAAATGGAATGGTTGTCTTGGCGCCTGTAAAATTGCCTTTACCAGACCACATAGACCAGAAAACTGTATAAACATCCCCATTTGTGTCTGTATATGTTTTAATATTGTCTGTGGTGCATTTTATTTCACTAAACAAAACATGTGTAAATTTATCCGCCTCAATTAATCCCATATTCCCACCAGGATTAGAAAGAGTTTCACCGTCTTTTTGATTATTAGAAAACTGATCGTAGAGTTCTAAGTCTTCCGCAAATAATTTTTCTGCTACACTAGAATCGTTATTCATATAAGCGTTTATATGACTTTTAATTTTTAACGATTTGGCGTCCATAGATGCCACACTTTCGCTGGAATTTGAACACGCTAGAACTGTGATGGCAATAAATACCAATAATATTTGATTTTTCATTTAAAGTTCTTTATTAGTTAATATTTGAATTTTCAATTTAGATATAATTATTCCTCTTGACTCCACTTTCTAACACCTGTGATTTTTCCATTTCTTATGTAGTGTCTTTCATAGAATCTGAATTTTTCAACTGTACCATCCTTCTTATAACGCTTTTCTGTAAATGGGAACATAACAATTGTCAATTCTTTGTCATAGGATGGAACGACTGGCATAACATCATAGACCCAACGCGTTATTGAGTCATATGGCTCGTGCATAGCCTGAATTAATTTTTTACCTGTTTCTAAATCCATTACTACTTTTTCTAAACCTTTCTCAGGATAGAAAAAAATTGAATCTGTAAAATGCTCAGTTGATATGAAACTCATATCTTTTCTAACAAAAGCATTTGAAAAATCGATAGCCAATTGTCCAACTTCGTCACTTGCAAATGTGTAAGTGGAACCTGCATTAGGTCCATTAAGGATTTTTCCTCCATTTGTTAACGTGGATACATCATTTGAGACAGTTGTTGTACATCCAATTGAGACTATAAAGATAATGGCTAGTAGATTAATTGTTTTCATATTATTTTAATTTGATTTCAATTTACAAGTTAAAAATAAAACCGATTAATTCAAAAAAAATCAATTTTTTAAAAATATGCAAAAAAAAATATCCTCAAAAATAAATTTTTATTCTTGAGGATAATTTGTGACCCAAACTTGTGATAGTTCGAACTTTAGAAAAGATCTTGTCCTAGTTTTTGAAACTCATGATGAATAGAAAAAAAACGCAAACTAGGTTTCGGGTTCGACTATAAGCTCTGCTTTACTTCTTACGAAAAAAACCTAAGAGTAACAATAAAAAATCGTACTTGCACTAACCCTTATCAAATCCTTAATATCTAGAACTTCACTTAGCATATTTGGTTATTCTGGATTAATTTTTTTTTATATAACTAAATAAGACT
>Ga0255752_10001136_pt1 | contig 31399 bp, 25 predicted proteins | sample 011ome_25_FD_179952 | JGI IMG/M metagenome (GOLD analysis project Ga0255752, IMG submission 179952) | Coastal salt marsh microbial communities from the Groves Creek Marsh, Skidaway Island, Georgia - 011512CT metaG (version 2) | ecosystem: Environmental > Aquatic > Marine > Intertidal zone >... | reverse complement strand
ATAATTTCCTTAATCTGAATGATAAGCTTTTTCCCCATGAGAACGTAGGTCTAACCCTTCTATTTCTTCTTGTTCATCAACGCGAAGAGAAACAAAAAGTGAAGTTAACTTTAGTATTAAATAAGTAAATACAGATGTCCACAAAACAGTTAAAATAACGGCCTTAAATTGAACTATAAATTGTGACATTCCATTTTGACCATCAGCAAGACCTAATCCTGAAAAGGTAGAGGTGGCTAAAAAAGCTACTAATAATGTTCCTAAAATACCGCCAACACCATGAACTGCAAATACATCTAAGCTATCATCTATCTTCAGTTTACCTCGAATAAAGTCTACAGCTATATAACATAAAAGACCTCCAAAAAAACCTAATATTAAAGCACCAGGAACACCAATGTAACCAGAAGCAGGTGTCACTGTAGCTAATCCGGCTACCATTCCTGTTACAATACCTATTAAAGATGGTTTCCCAAATCTTTTCCATTCTATAATCATCCAGACTAAAGAAGCTGTGGCTGCAGAAATATGGGTAACTAACATTGCCATTCCTGCGCCCGTGTTTGCGCCTAGGGCAGAACCTGCATTAAATCCAAACCAACCAACCCATAACATTGAGGCGCCTATCATTGTAAGAATAGGGCTGTGAGGAGGCGTTAGTGATTTTGGAAAACCTCTTCTTTTACCTAATGTTATTGCTGTAACTAGAGCACCTGTTCCCGCTGTAGCATGTACAACAATACCGCCGGCAAAATCCATAGTTCCCCATGAGGATAATATACCACCTCCCCATACCCAGTGAGTTACAGGGACGTATACTATTAAAACCCAAAAAAATAAAAAAATAAGCATTGCAGAGAACTTTATTCTTTCTACAAAAGCACCAATCATTAGAGCAGGAGTGATTATAGCAAATGTCATTTGAAATGTAGCAAACAGGCTTTCAGGAATACTGCCTGATGCAGTATCTAAGGAAATTGAACTCATAAAAATATTTCCAAATCCACCTATCCAGCTATTACCCTCAGAAAAGGCAAGGCTGTAGCCGATAACCACCCAAAGAACTGAAACCATACAAGCAAGAGCAAAATGTTGCATTAAAACAGAAACAACATTCTTAGAATTAACTAGTCCAGCGTAGAAAAGTGCCAAGCCTGGCAAAGTCATAAACAAAACTAAGGCAGTCGAGGTTAAGATCCATGCGGTATCTCCACTATTAATTTCAGCTAGTGCTGGAAATGAAAATAAAGTTAAAAATAATGTTATTAGAAAACGATTAAAATTTCTAAAATAGAATTTGGCTAGCATGGATTCCCCCTCAAGTTTGAAAATAAATTATATTAAAGCCTAAAATATTCAAAAAAATTGCTTAATTTATTTGAATATTTCTAAATTTGCCTAATTATTAATCATAGAGGCTATGTATTTAATAATAATCTTTTGAAAATTAAGTTTGTTAACTTTTCTTTAAGTTGTATAACCAAACCTTATTAATAATAATTAGAACTAAGAGGTTTATTTGTACGATATAATTATAGAACAATTGGCACCTAAAGGTTACCTTAGAGCAGCCATTAATCTTAGCAATTTTTTATTAGTTACTGGTACAGACGATCAGGGAAATCCTGAGGGTGTTTCACCTGATTTAGCCAAAGCTTTAGCAAATGAACTAAATATAGAATATAAATTAATTCCATTTAAAAGACCAGGTGAGTTAGCTGATGCTGTTATAGATGATGTATGGGATATAGGTAATATTGCCAATGAATCAGAAAGAGCAAAATCAATAACCTTTAGTCATCCATACACTTTAATTGAATCAACGTTTTTAGTTAGAGAATCTTCTAAAATTAATTCATTGAAAGATGTTGATAAGAAAGATGTAAGAATAGCAGTTGCGGAAAGAAGTGCTTATGATCTTTGGCTAACGGAAAATATTAAAAATGCTGAATTGATTAGAGCTAAATCTATAGATCTATCCTTTAAAATTTTTGAAGATAATAGTTACGAGGTTTTAGCTGGCTTGAAGCCTAGATTAATTGATGATCTAAAAAATACAAAAAACTGTAAGATTCTTCCAGGTGCTTTTACTTTTATTAAGCAATGTATTGGAAGTAAACCCGGGAACCCAGAAGCTGAAAAATTCATAAACAATTTTATAGAAAAAAACACTAAAAATGGCTTTATAGAAAGTCTCTTACTAAAACATAATGTTTTAGGAAAACTGTCAGTTCCTGCCTAGTAATAATCTAAAATTGAAACTTTGATGAAAAACATACTTCCTGTAATTGCAATTATTACTACTGTGTTTTTTTGGGGTTCTTCTTTTCCCGTAATGTCTTTTTTGCTTGAAACTTCTAGTCCAATGGTTCTAGGTGCAGGCAGATTTGTTTTCGCTGGTTTTATCTCAATTCTTTGGTGTGCTTATAATTTAAACAAAAAAACAATAAATTTTAATCACTTAATAAGGTTTTTTATAGCAGGTTTTATAGGAATTTTTTTATATAATATTTTTTTAAATTATGGACAACAAACAGTTTCTGCGGGGGCTAGCAGTTTTATTGTTAATTGTAATCCGTTATTCACAGCCTTGATTGGTTTCTTTATTTTAAAACAGAGAGTTACCATAATTCACTGGGCAGGTTTGATCCTATGTCTGATTGGGGTAAGTATAATTTCAATTGATCAAGAAGGAGGATTTACATTAGGTAGTGGTGCCACATTAATTTTATTTGCAGCTATTTTAACAGCTACTTATTTCCATATTTTAAAACCTCTTGTAACAATTTATGGATCCTTAACTTCATTTGCTTACACTATAGTTTTTGGTACTTTACCAATGGTTTTTTGGTTCCCTGAAACCTATAATTTTTTACTGATTTCTAATAATGAAGTAAAGCTTGCATTTTTATGGTTAGCATTATTTCCAACAGCTTTGGGCTATTTAACTTGGACGTTTGCAGTTGGTTATTATGGTGCAAATAAAGCTTCTTTATCTCTCTATTTGATAGCACCGATATCATTAATCATAAATTATTTATGGTACGATAAAGAACCATCTTTACAAACAATAATAGGAGGTTTGATTATTATAACAAGCTTAGCTTTAACTTTTTACATGCAAAACAGAAATAAGATCTTGAACTAAAATTATTTGGAGCGGGTAGCGAGAATCGAACTCGCGTCATTAGCTTGGAAGGCTAAGGTCTTACCACTACACAATACCCGCTTATAAAGAATTTTATAAATGTTAAATTTTCAATTGTAAATAATTACTTTATCAATACTTATTTTATCAAAATTTCGTTTATGAGTTTTACCAACCTAAAAGGTTTTGTTTTATTATAGTGTTTAAAAAATTTATTGAATACTTATTATCATTTAAGCATGGAATATAATGAAAATGTTCACCACCATGTTCAATAAATAGCTCCCTACCTTCAACATTTAATTCTTCTAGAGTTTCTAAACAATCAGAGATAAATCCTGGTGCAATTACAGCAATACTTTTTTTTCCACTTTTAGCAAGTTCAATAATTGTTTTGTCAGTATATGGTTGAAGCCAAGGTTCTGGTCCAAACCTAGATTGAAATGTGACTAATATTTTATCATCAGGCCATTCTAACTCTTCTTTGAGTAGTCTGGCAGTTTTAATACAATGACAGTGATAGGGATCTCCCGCCATAAAATATCTTTTTGGAATACCATGAAAAGAGATAACTAAAGTATCTATTTCGTGTCTGTTTTTAATATTGCTTTTAACAGTATTTGCCAATGCTTTAATATAATTTTGATCATCAAACCAAGGAGGAATTGTCCTTATATCAGGTTGCCATCTTTGTTTTAACATCCATTTGAAAACTTCATCTTTTACTGTTGCAGTAGTGCTGGCTGAATATTGTGGGTATAAAGGAACAAGAAGTAATTTGGAGCATCCATCTTTAATAACTTTATTGAGAACTTCATCAATACCTGGATTTCCATATCTCATGGCATAGTCTATTATTAAATTGTCATTATCTTTAAAGCTATCTTTTATTTTGTTAGTTTGATTAATGGTAAATTTTCTTAATGGAGAGCCATGGTTTTTTTCATCCCAGATTTTTTTATATGCTTTTCCAGATTTAGATGGTCTGAAAGTAAGTATAGGCCCATTTAATATTAACCACCATAATGGTCTGAATAAATCTACAACTCTTTTATCCATCAAAAATTGTTTTAGATACTTTCTCATAGACCAATAATCTGTTCCATCAGGAGTACCTAGATTTACTAGGAGTATAGCGACTTTAGACTTCTGAGGAAATATAGGATGATTTATAGGTTTTTTAATTATTGACAAATTAATACTCTTAAAAAAATTTATGCACTTTTTATATAATCAATTTCATTAGTTTTCATAAATGCGTGTTTAAGCGCATTTGTTAAATTTGCAATCATTTCTTCATTATGAAGTGGACCTGGGGTTATTCTAAGTCTTTCTAGGCCCATAGGTACTGTTGGATAATTAATAGGTTGTATATAATGTCCAAAATCGTTCAATAATATATTACTTATCTCTTTACATTTTTTAGGGTTGTAAACCATAACTGGGACTATGTGACTTTCGTTATCTAAAAACGGTATTTTTGCTTTATATAGGTACTTTTTTAATAAAATAGTATTCTCTTGTTGCAGTGTTCTTTCTACTTTTGATTTTTTTAAATATTGAATAGAAGCATTGGCAGCGCTGGCTAGGGCTGGAGGTATTGCGGTAGTAAAGATAAAACCGCTAGCATAACTTCTAATAACATCGCAAATAAGATTTGTAGAGGAAATATAACCGCCTATTGTACCATAAGCTTTTCCAAGTGTTCCTTGGATTATATCTATATCATTAGCTAAGCCTAATTTATCTGCAACTCCAGCTCCTGTATCACCATACATGCCAACAGCATGGACCTCATCTAAGAAAGTTAAAGCGTTATGTTTTTTAGCAATTTTAATTATGCCTTCAATATTACCAAAATCACCATCCATGGAATAAACAGACTCAAATACAATCAGTTTATTTGTGTCATCTGGATATTTTTTTATTAATTCTTCTAAATGATCTAAATCATTATGTTTAAAAATTTCTTTTCTAGCACTGGATTTTTTTATTCCGGAAATAATAGATGCATGATTTTTTTCATCTGAAAAAACAACTGAATTATCTAATATATTTAATAAGGTACTTATTGTGGCTTCATTGGCAATATAACCTGATGTAAAAACCATTGCTTTTTCTTTATTATGCAAAGCTGCAATTTCATTTTCCAAATTTACAATTTCAACGCTGTTACCTGAAATGTTTCTAGTTCCTCCAGAACCAACTCCCATAGTTTTTATTGAGTTTATCATTTTACTAATGACTAATTCATTTTGGCTCATTCCTAAGTAATCATTAGAACACCAAACAATAATATCCGTCATGTCTGTATTATTATGATCTCTTTTCCATAAGGCTTTTGGATGTTTCCCAGCACACCTTTGAATTTCGTTAAAAAAACGATAACTTCCTTCTATTTTTAATTTATTAATAGAATTTTTTAATTTTTCTGAATATAGCAACGTTTGCTTTCTGGATATTGATAGGTATTAATATACATAGTATTTACAAGGTAAATTTCAACGTATTTTTTCATTATTTTATAAATATAATTTTTATTAGTTAATTATTAACTAAATTATAATTTTATTATTTCATACTTGTATTTTTTCTATGTTTTTATATAAGTTTCTTTTTAAATTTTTTAAGGGAATTTAAAGTGAACTCATTAAATACAAAAAAAAATACAAAATCACAAAATTTTGTTAGTGGTGCTAACAGGGGAGGTTTTTTAGGTAGTAGAGTTGTTCTTCCAGAAGATTATGTTCCAAATGATCAAGAAGAATTTATGAATGAAAAGCAATTAGAATTTTTCAGACAAAAATTATTAAATTGGAAATATGATTTGCTAGACGAAGCAAATGATACAAAAGATACCTTGTCTGCAGAAGGACTTCAAAGGCCTGATATGGCGGATAGAGCCCAAGTTGAAGCAGATGCCTCTATTCAACTAAGGACGCGTGATAGAGAGAGAAAGCTTATTAGTAAAATTGATGCTGCTTTACGTAGAATTGATCTTAAAACTTATGGATATTGTGAAGAAACAGGTGACCCAATTGGCCTGGGTAGGTTGAAAGCTAGGCCTATAGCCTCTTTAAGTGTAGATGCGCAAGAACGTCATGAAAAAATGGAAAAAATTCATAAAGATGAATAGGGTTTGCAAACAAAAAGAACAAAATAAGAACATTTGTTGACAATAGAACAAAACATGAATATTCTCTAAGTCTACAATATTAAAGTATAGATCTGAAGACGAGGAGAGATGTAATGAATGCAGAGGTTATAAAAATGTCAAATCATGATAAAGATAGAAATGTTGCCTTAGAATCAGCTATTGGCCAAATTGAAAAAGCATTTGGTAAAGGTTCAGTAATGAAATTAGGTACGACTGGAGAAAATCTAGACGTACAAGCAATATCAACTGGGTCATTAGGTTTGGATGTTGCTTTGGGTATTGGTGGTTTGCCAAAAGGAAGAATTGTAGAAATATATGGACCTGAAAGTTCTGGAAAGACAACATTAGCTTTACATGTAGTAGCAGAATCACAAAAATCTGGTGGCACGTGTGCATTTGTAGATGCAGAGCATGCTCTTGATCCAGTCTATGCAAAAAAATTAGGAGTGAATATTGACGAGTTATTAATTTCTCAACCTGATGCTGGTGAGCAGGCCTTGGAAATTGCAGATACTTTGGTAAGATCTGGTGCAATATCAGTTTTAGTTGTGGACTCAGTAGCTGCCTTAGTTCCAAGAGCAGAATTAGAAGGAGATATGGGTGATAGTCATATGGGCCTTCAAGCAAGACTGATGAGCCAAGCTTTGAGAAAGTTAACTTCTTCAATTTCTAAATCAAATTGCTTGGTGATTTTTATAAATCAAATTAGACAAAAAATTGGAATAATGTTTGGAAATCCTGAAACTACATCTGGTGGAAATGCATTGAAGTTTTATGCGTCAGTTAGACTGGATATTAGAAGGATTGGTGCAATTAAGGATAAAGATGATATAATTGGAAATCAAACACGTGTAAAGGTTGTTAAAAACAAGGTAGCCCCTCCGTTTAGAACAGTTGAATTTGATATTATGTATGGTGAGGGTATTTCTAAGAATGGAGAAATAATAGATTTAGGTGTCTCTGCTGAAATAATAGAAAAATCTGGTTCATGGTTTTCTTACAATGAACAAAGAATAGGACAAGGAAGAGAAAATGCTAAAAACTTTCTTCATGAAAATCCAGAAGTGGCAATTGAAATTGAAGATAAAATAAAAGGTAATTCTGATCTTGTAGAAGAAATTCTAATGAACCCAGAACAGCAGATTTCTGAAGAAGAAAAATAAATTTATTGTAGATTTGTTTTTTATTAAATTGATGTTATCAATTAAAAAATAATTTTATAATCTAACAAATGTCCAATAATAACTCTGTAAATGAAATAAGATCTAAATTTATTGATTATTTTAAAAAAAATGATCATTTGGAAATATCTTCTAGTAACTTAATACCAGAGAATGATCCTACATTGTTGTTTACAAATGCAGGAATGGTACAGTTTAAAAACACTTTTACCGGTTTAGAAAGTAGAGATTATAAAAGAGCAGTAACCTCTCAAAAATGCCTTAGAGCTGGAGGAAAGCATAACGATCTAGAAAATGTAGGAAAGACAGCTAGGCATCATACGTTTTTTGAAATGCTCGGTAATTTTTCCTTTGGGGATTATTTTAAAGAAAAAGCTATTTATCAAGCTTGGGAACTTTTAACAAAGGAATATGGTTTACCTAAAGAAAAATTATTAGTTACAATTTTTCATGATGATATAGAAGCTGAAAATTTATGGAGAAAAATAGCTGGTTTAAATCACGAAAAAATAATTAAAATTAAAACCAGTGATAATTTTTGGAGTATGGGTGACACTGGTCCGTGTGGTCCATGCTCAGAGATATTTTATGATCATGGACCATCTGTTACTGGCGGTCCACCTGGATCAAAGGATGAGGATGGGGATAGATTTATTGAAATTTGGAACTTGGTATTCATGCAATATGAACAAGTTTCGGTACAGGAAAGAGTAAATTTACCTAAACCTAGCATTGATACTGGAATGGGTTTAGAACGTATATCAGCTGTTTTGCAGAATACTCATAATAATTATGAAACCGATATGATGAAGAATCTTGTTGAAGCTTCCTCATTAGTTACTGGTGTTGATACAAATTTTGATAATATAATATCACATAGAGTTGTTGCGGACCATTTAAGATCAATTTCTTTTTTGATAGCTGAAGGGCTATTACCTTCTAACGAAGGTAGAGGGTATGTACTTAGAAGGATAATGAGAAGAGCGATGAGGCATACTCATATTTTGGGGGCTACTGATCCTATTATTTATAAACTAGTAAATTATTTAATTAAAGAGATGGGCAATGCTTTTCCAGAACTTAAAACACATAAAGATGTAATTGAAAGAACAATTAATGATGAAGAAATAAAGTTCAAAGATACTCTTGACCGAGGAATGAGCTTATTAATGAAAGTGGTTGATAAAAAAGTATCAGGAGGTGTGTTGCCAGGTGAAAAAGCTTTTGAGTTATATGATACTTATGGTTTTCCGATAGATTTAACTGAAGATGTTTTAAGTACCTACGGTTGGACTGTAGATCATGATGGTTTTAATAGATCTATGAATGATCAAAAAAATAAGGCTAGAAAATCTTGGTCAGGATCAGGAGATACTCAATATAATCAAAAAATTTTAAAAACTTTACTTGATTTACCCGAAACTAATTTTCATGGATACACAAAAAGTAATCTTGATAGTAAGGTTGATTTAATAATTCAAAATAACAAAATTGTTAAAGAAGTATCAAAAGGTGAGCAAGCTGAAATTATTTCCAATGAAACTATTTTTTATGCTGAATCAGGTGGTCAAATATCAGATAATGGAAATATAATTGGCGATAAGTGCAAAGCAAAAGTTCTGCATTCAAAAAAATTAAAATTAAGTAGTGGAAAAGTAATTTATTTGACTTTTGTAGAAATTACTGATGGTTCACTTTTGTCAGGTCAAAAAATTACTCAAAAAATTGATATTGAGCTTAGAAAGCAAATTTGCGCCCATCATTCAGCTACTCATTTGCTTCATGAAGCATTACGACAAAAATTAGGTTTGCATGTTGCTCAGAAAGGGTCGTTAGTTACCAGCGATAAATTAAGGTTCGATTTTAGTCATAATAAATCACTAACGCTAAATGAAATAAAAGCAATTGAAGATCAAGTGAATCATAGAATTTTTTGTAATGATAACGTAGTTACTGAAATAATGACACCCACTGATGCTGCAAAGACAGGTGCAATTGCTCTGTTTGGTGAAAAGTATGGTGAAGAAGTTAGAGTTGTGTCAATTGGGAAAAGTGTCGATGGTAATAGAAATGCATGGTCAGTTGAGTTTTGTGGAGGTACACATGTTAAAAATACTTCAGAAATTTCTTCATTTAAAATTATTTCAGAGACTGGAATTTCTTCAGGTGTAAGAAGAATAGAAGCTGTGACTAATAAAGCGGCTATTAAATATTACCAAAATGAAATAAATAAAATTAAATATATTGCAGATTTTATGAAGAGTAATACTTCTCAGGTTACTCAAAAAATAGAACATTTGGTTCAAGAAAATGAAAAAATTTATAAAGAACTAAGGTTATTAAAAAAGAATTCTGGTGTTAGTAAAGATCAAAGCTTCAACAAAGAAACTTTAAAAGATATCACATTTGTTTATCAAATTTATGATGATTTAATAGTAAAAGATTTAAAACCTACTGCTGAAAGTATTTTAAAAAGTGGGGATATAGATATAGTCTGTTTAATTAGTAAAATTAACAATAAGGCATCAATAGTTATTAGTGTTAAAAATTCATTAACTGATAATATTAGCGCAATTGACTTGGTAAATATAGTTTCTAAAACGCTTGGTGGAAAAGGAGGGGGTGGTAGGCCTGACATGGCTCAATCTGGTGGTTCCAACCCTGAAAAAAGTTTAGATGCTATCAAGCTTTTAAAAGAGCATATCTTAAATTTATAAGGCTAAAAAATTGTTAGAAAGTTTGAACCCTGAAATAATATCCTTTAAGGAAACAGCTATAATGGAAATAGCTAATTTTGGAAGAAATTATCAAAAAGAAACTGGAAAACATGTTTTTCCCGCTTGGTTTGGTGAAGGTGATACCGAAACAAGTAATATCATCTACGGTAAAACTATAGAATCTCTTAAAAAAGGCAAAACTTTTTACACTTATCAAAATGGGATACCAGATCTTCGTTCTGAAATAGCAAAATATATGAATGAGGTATTTAAAATTAATACTAAACCTGAAAACCATAGCGTAGTTACGGGTGGTATGATGGGTTTAAGATTAATATGTGATTTGATTGTAGATACTGGAGATGAAGTTGTAATGGTTGGCCCAGTATGGCCAAATATTAGATCTTCTGTTCTATTAAAGAGAGGAAGTATTAAAGAGATATCTCTTCAACTAAAAGATAGCGAATGGACGCTTGATTATGATAAGTTAATCAGTTCTATTACCTCTAAAACAAAAATGGTTTTTGTTAACAGTCCTGGTAATCCAACAGGATGGGAAATGTCAAAAAAACAAAAAGATCGTCTTTTAAAGCATACTAGGGATTTAGGTTGTTGGCTTGTTTCTGATGAGGTATATCACCAAATCACTTATAATGATTTACCATCTTCAAGTTTTTTAGAATGTTCAAATCCAAATGATAGGTTAATAGTCATAAATTCATCTTCAAAAAGTTTTAATATGACAGGTTGGAGAATAGGTTGGATAACCCATCCAGAGGAATTAGGTAGTCATATTGCTAAATTAGTTCAAATAACTACAACTGGTGTGCCTGAATTTCTTCAAGACGGATTAATATCAGCTTTACAAAATTACAAAGATATAACTAAACAATTAAGAAAAAGTTTAAAAGTTTCAAGAGACATGATGTTTGATAGGCTTGTTAATTGGAAGCAAGTTGAATGTAGTATCCCAAATGCAGCTTTTTATGCTTTTTTTAAAGTTAAGGGTATAAACGATTCACTCGAGTTTTCTAAAAAATTAATATTAGATACTAATGTTGGTGTCGCACCTGGAATTGCATTTGGTCAATCTGGAGAAGGTCACATAAGAATTTGTTTTGCTGCAAAAGAGAGCTTTATAAATCAAATAATGGATAGATTAGAACCAGTCTTAAACAAATCGTAAATTTGTTTTTACCAAGGTTTAATTAAACTTTTCAATTTTTTGTAACCCTCAATAAAACCTGGTCTATTATTACCATAAACTTGATCAAATATGTTTAAGGCGTTATTGATCCAATCTTTAAGTTCAGAATTTTGCGGGTTTGCATCTAAGTATGCATCTCTAATGAGTACAAAATGAATTCTAGGGTCGTATGGTTTTTTTGTTCCATTCATGGTCTCATCACCATCCAAAAGCCTAAGTAACATGGCGTCAGCTGAACCTAATGTTTGTTCATGAATTGGGGGACCTTCCATTCTGTACATGACTGAAGTCATATCTCTTCCATTACCGGTTGTGTATCCCATTGCTTTCCAAGCATCATCAATTTTTAAATCACTATTCACATGTGTAAGTACTTTTTGACCAAAATCTCTCAATGGATCTGATATATCCGCAAGAAGATCGGTTAGTCGATCACCATCGAGGTCAGTTGCTAATACTACGCATTCTTGGTTATTAATTATATCCCAAACCAACAAACCATAGTTCGTGTCTGCAATATGTTGTTCAATTTTTCCAGACCAGTTATCCATTCCATCTTTGAAATCACCTGGAAGTAGTGATATTATTTTATCTATATTATCTTTGTGCTCTTCATAAGCATTAACGGCCCACTTTCTACCAATCTCAAATTTAGTACCCTCCAAAAGCCAAATTAGTAATCCAGCGTTAATGCCATCTTCCATAGCTTGAGTAGGTTTAAATGCAACTCTTCCTAGTTTGCCTGTATCATTTATCATTTTTAGAAATAGACGACAAGCATACGCCATTTGGATACCAGGCGTGTTCATTTCTGTATGAACTATTCCAGTATTTTCGTTGACTGAAAATTTAGACTTGTCTTGAGAATATGGTAAGCAAGGCATACATCTAACGACAGTTATTGGTCCGTAAGGTCTAACATTACAATAAACACCAGCTTGTGTTCTCAAGGGAGCATTGCCAGACTTGCCCATAACAACAACTCTCTTCCCTGACTTGTCGTTAACATATGCATCTCCAGCTGTAGACCATTTGATAGATGTTTGTTGCATATTACCAAACCAACTAAGGGCTTCAAGTTGAGTGTCATGCCTTATTTGAGACCACATTGGAACAGCATAAAATGGAAGATTTAAAATATCTGCTGCTGCTATAGTACCTAGAAGGGCATAAGCATCAGTAAGAGAGTGGCATACGGGTTTAACTTTACCATCATGTTTGCCACCTTTCCAAACTAAGGCATTTTCATAACCTTTAGGTCTTACATCTGTTTCAGTGTAGAGATCACTTAAACACTTTTTTAAGTCACCACCATTAGCTTCAGTCTTAGCAATTTTTAATAAATCTAACATTTGTAATCCCTTAATTTTTTGAGAATAATTTTAAAATATAAAAATATATTAAAGATAATATTATGGATACTCTTACCTAATTTTTAATATAATTTAAATGTTTTTTAAAAATTTTTTTAGATTATTTGTACTTTTGATTTCTTGAAAAAAATTTAAATTATGATTGCCCATAAATTCTTCTTCGATTAAATGATTGATCAATTTCAATAAAGGATCCCAATATCCCTCAAAGTTTATAATTCCCACTTGTTTATTTGTGATTTGATTCAATTGACACCAAGTTAAAACCTCAAAACATTCGTCTAGTGTCCCTACGCCACCAGGTAATACTAAAAATGCGTTTGATTTTTTATACATTGTTTTTTTTCTTTGGTGCATATCTTCAGTAGTAATAAGTTTTGAATTGAATTCATTCGAGTGTGTTGAATCTAAAAGATCATTCTTAAGTAAAAAACCAGGTATAATACCTGTTGTTTTTGCACCATTTTTTATTACTGATGAGGAAACAGCCCCCATAATGCCAGTTTCTCCACCTCCAAAAATCAAATTAAAACCCATCTCAGCAATTATTTGACCTATTATTTTAGATGAATTTTCTATTTTTTTATTCTTGCCAGACCTAGATCCTCCAAAAATACATATGTTTTTTTTCAAAATCACTCCAATTTAAATTAAAATTTAAAAAACCATTTCTTATTTATCTTATTTAAATTAGTGTGTATATATTAAGTTACCTAGGGTTTTTTATGAAAATTTCAAAAGTAATATACTTATTATTAATAGGCGCGGTTCTTGCCTTGTTTGCGTTTTTGATTGATTTTACTAAGCCAGTTGAAATGGAAGAAAAAGAGGTGATTGTTCCTCTTGTAAAAGATAAAGTTGATGCAAAACCAATTAAAATAAAAGAAAATGCGGTCAAAAATGCCGAAACAATTAAACTGGAAGTTGTAAGGGTAAGGCCTGATGGTAGTCTAGTTATTGCTGGAAAGGCATTACCTAATTCTAAGATAGATATATTGTCTGGTTCTAAAATTATCGCTAAGACTTCGAGTGATAAGATTGGAGAATTTGTTGCTGTGCCTGAAGAACAGCTAAAGGGTGGAGAGTACATTCTGTCTTTTAGGCAAACTACTCAAGATGGAAAAGTAATAATAGCAGATAAATCAGTTGCTATAAATGTAACTGGAAATAAAAAAGATACTCCTATTGTTGCTATCATTGATGATAAAGGTCAACTTGGTGCAACATTAGTTCAAGCGCCTGGATTAAATAATAAAAATGATGAAAGTAAAGCAGATTCTAATTCTAAGGAGGAACCTGCTCGTATTAAACCCAAAAAAAATCCTCATATAACAATATTAGCACTAACTTATGATAGTGAAATTGGCCAATTAGTTATGTCAGGGTCGGCTCATGGTGGTGTCCAGGTTGATGCTGGATTTAGTGGACAAGACACTTCATCTTCAAAAATACTAAAAGATGAATGGTCAGTCGTTATACCTGGTAAAGTAATTGCGGGGGAACAAAAGCTTTTTGCTTTCTTATTAGGAAAAGAAGGTAAAGTTAAAAGTAAAAGTTCTCTCATGATTAGTGGTAAAACTATTGAAAGAGCTAACGGAAAAACTTTAGTAATAATTCAAAAGGGGGACGCTCTTTGGAATATTGCTTATCAGAGATTAGGTCTAGGTACTCGTTATTTAGATATAGTAGAGTTAAATAAAGATAAAATTAGTAATCCTGACTTAATTTATCCAAAACAACTTTTTGTTATTCCTAATAAATTAGAAAATTAAATATTTTGAAATGGTTGACGCTCAATTAAACAAATTGATACATCCTATTTTAATTCCTCTAGCTCAAACCTTAATAAAATTTAAAATCAAAGCTAATACCATAACGTTAATTGGTTTTTTATTTGGACTTTGTTGTGCCTTTTTTATAATAAAATCTATGTTTTTAACTGCCATGCTATTCCTTTTTTTGAATAGGTTATGTGATGGCCTTGATGGAGTGATGGCACGAATAGAAGGAGAAACTGATATTGGAGCATTTTATGATATTATTTGTGATTTCATTTTTTATTCTATATTTCCGGCATCATTTATTTTTTTAGATATTAGTAACTCATACCATATAACCTTTTTGTTATTAAGTTTTGTAGCTACACAATCCACTTTTTTGGCTTCTGCTTGGATAATAGAAAAAAATAAAATTTCTATTTCAAACAATCAGAAAAAGTCTTTTTTTTACACTGGCGGCGTCACTGAGGGTTTTGAAACAATTATTTGCTTCGCAGCAATGTTAATATTTTATGAGTTTATTTCTTATATATCTTACATATTTGGATTTTTATGTTGGATTACTTTTATTATGAGGATTTTTTTTATAAAAAAGTTGCTAGATACTTCATAAAAAATTTAATACATTCTAAACAATATTAAAATATAATATTTTTTTAAATATGAGTTTAAATGATGATTAAAAACTATAAAAATTTAACAGAAGAGCAATACCGAGTAACCCAAAAACATGGCACAGAACCTGCTTTTTCAGGAGCTTATTGGAACAAAAAAGATGATGGGCACTATAATTGTATTTGTTGTGGAGTTACTTTATTTTCAAGTGAAACTAAATTTGATTCTAATTCAGGCTGGCCATCTTTTTTTAAGCCAGCATCAAAAGATGTGATTGGAGAGTCTTTAGATAATTCTTTTTTTATGAAAAGAACAGAAGTTCACTGTTCTAAGTGTGAAGCACACTTAGGGCATGTTTTTCCAGATGGACCTGAGCCTACAGGCTTAAGATATTGTATTAATTCTGCTTCTTTAAATTTTGTAAAAAAAGAAAATATATAATTAATGTTAGGCACAACAAAAATTTATGGTTGCCTTGCACATCCTATTGAACATGTGAAAGCACCAACGTTATTCACTTCCCTTTTTAATAAAAAAAAAATTGATGCTGTTATGATTCCAATTCATGTCCATCCTGAAAACCTGGAAAATGTTGTAAATTCACTCAAATTAGTGAAAAACTTTCATGGAATGACTATCACTATTCCCCATAAACAAATGATTTCAAAATTTTGTGAAAAGTTAGATGATGATGCTTTGTTTACCGGTGCTGTTAACTGGATTAAATTTGATAAAGATAGAGGTTTGATTGGAAATAATTTTGATGGACAAGGTTTTATCAATGGTTTCCTCGGACAAAATAACGCCCTTGAAGGAAAAAGAGTATGTATTTTTGGCGCAGGCGGAGCAGCAGCAGCTATAACTAGTGCTTTAGTCGATATAAATATAAAATCTCTTAAGATTGTAAATAGAGATGTAAATAAAGCTTTTAACCTTAAAGACAAGCTGAATACTAAACAGAAATCTATAAGGGTAGATGTCTCAGGTACAGATGATTATGTTTTAAGTGACTGTGATGTTATAATAAATGCTACAAGTCTTGGACTGAAAAAAAATGATAAGATTCCTATTGATTTAGATAGAACCTCTAAAAATTCAATAATAGCTGATATAATTATGCAACCTAAAGAGACTGAACTATTAAAAAGAGCGAAAATTTTAGGTCGCTCTATTCATTATGGGAAATATATGATAGAAAGTCAGATAGATTTAGTCGGTCAGTTTCTAGAAATTTGGTAAAAAAATTAGGATAAATTATGGAAAAAAATTCTGTTTGGGATGAAGAAAAGTTACAAAAATTAAAAAATTTATGGGATGAAGGCTTACCTATAACTAAAATAGGTATAGAGTTAGGTGTGTCAAGAAATGCAATTGCAGGAAAAGCACATAGACTAGGTTTGCCAAAAAGAAACTCGCCTATTTCTAAATCAGGAGAACCTAGAAAAAAACAAGTTGTTTCTAGTAATGAAACAAAAAAAGAATTACCTCTTAAAATCTTGTTGAGAACGGTAGAGTGGTCTAGAAATAGATGCTGCTGGCCAAAAGGAGATCCAAAATTACCTGGTTTTTCTTTTTGTGGTACTGTTATAGTTCCAGGCAGGCCTTACTGTGAAGAACATTCAAACCTAGCTTATACAAATACTAGAGAAAGTTAGAAGAATGTCATATGCAAAAGCTTATTAAAAATCGACTAGATTATAAACCACTATTTTGGTTACCACATGATACATTTCTACAATTTTTTATTTATGAAAACTTTACAATCGTAAAATCAAAAATTTCTTTTAAGAAAAACGATGTTTCTATCATAAAGAAATACAAATTAGATAATGTAATTGAGTTAAATGGTGTAAATTTAATAACTAAAACATTTAAGTTAAAAATTAATGAATCTATAATTAAAAATATTGAAGTAAACGAATTTAAAAAAAATAGTGAAACATTAATAATACCATTACCTAAGGAAACTTTATCACTAGATATTTTTACAGAAGTAAAAATATTTCCTAAGGACAATAAATCTTTAGAAGGTTTATACGAGAGTAACAATATGTTGTGCACTCAATGTGAGCCCGAAGGATTTAGAAAAATAACTTGGTATCCTGATAGACCTGATTGTTTAAGTTTATTTAAAGTTAAAATTGAGACATCAGCTAAATTTAATACAATTCTTTCGAATGGTAATTTAATTGAAGAGGGTGTTGTTCAGGGCTCTGAAGAAAAAAGACATTTTAAAACCTGGCTTGATCCATTTCCTAAACCGACATATTTGTTTGCTTTAGTTGTTGGCAACTTAGAATTTGTAGAAAGTAACTATATAACGTTATCTAAAAAAAATATTATACTTAGAATTTATACAGAAGTTGGCAATAAACATCTAACTACCCATGCTATGGAAAGTTTAAAAAAGGCAATGTATTGGGATGAGACTAACTATGGTTTAGAATATGACTTAGACATTTTTATGATAGTTGCAGTAAGTCATTTTAATATGGGAGCGATGGAGAATAAAGGTTTAAATATTTTTAATTCAAAATACGTGCTAGCTGATAATAATACAGCGACAGATAAAGATTTAAAAAATGTTGAAGCTATTGTAGCTCATGAGTATTTCCATAATTGGACAGGTAATAGGGTGACATGTCAAGATTGGTTTCAGTTAACACTTAAAGAAGGGTTAACGGTTTTCAGAGATCAAGAATTTTCTGCCGACATGAATGAAAGGGGAGTTAAAAGAATAGAAGATGTATCCTTACTAAGATCTATTCAATTTCCTGAAGATTCCGGCTCAAACAGTCATCCAATTAGACCAAATTTTTATAAAGAAATTAATAATTTTTATACTCCCACTATATATGAAAAGGGAGCAGAGTTTATTCGAATGCTATTTAATTACATTGGTGAAAAATCTTATCGAAAAGGAATAGATACGTATTTTTATCTTTATGATGGCAAAGCAGTCACTTGCGAAAACTTTATTGATGCTCTTAGCAAAGGTGCCGAAATTGATTTATCTATTTTTAGTAAATGGTATTCACAAGCAGGTACGCCAAATATAGAAATAAAAAGAGAGAGGAAAAACTCTAAATTTTTATTAAATATATCTCAAAAAATAAATAATGAATATAGTAACTTGCCCATACCAATAAAAATGGCTTTTTTGGATCAAGGTGGACACTTAGTTGATTTTAAAATTAATAATTCAATACTGGATAAAGAACACGTTTATCTACTCTGTAATAGTAAAGAAACAATTATTATTGAATGTGAAGAAGAAAAAATAACACCCTCTTTTTTAAGAAGTTTTTCAGCTCCTGTGTATCTCAAAACAGACCTTCAAGAAATTGATTATTTGCATATCCTTAAATACGACAATGATGCATTTAATAAATGGGACGCTGCTCAAAATTTATACTCTGAATATTTCATAAAAAACAAAGATGTTACTAAACTTACTGACTTATTAAAATCTTTAATAAGTTCTAACTCAATTAATAATTCTTTAATGTCTCTTTTAATAGAGTTGCCTTCAAGAGCATCTTTAGAAAATTTGTTAGATACAGTTGATCCAATTGATGTTTTTTACAAAAGACAAAGTCTAATGAAAGAGATAGCTTTAAATCTAAAAACTACTTTAGAAAATGTTGCGCTGCATTTAGCTGAAGATGAAATTTTTCTTATAAAAAATCAAGGCCACAGGTCTTTATTAGGAAAAATCCTAAATTACTTAGTTTTGATAGGTAGCCAAATTGGTATTGATTTAGCAAAACGTTTTGCAATTAGTAAAAATATGACTTTGTCAATAGCTGCCCTTAAGTCACTTTGCTTAAGTGACTCGAAGTTAGTGATGCCTTATTTAGAAAAGTTTTACTCAAATTGGAAAAACAATGATTTAGTTCTTGAGAAATGGTTTGAAATTATGTCTTCTATGAATATAGAGGGTGAAGGGCTCAGTTTTGTAAAAAAACTTCTCAAACATAAGGATTTTGATAATAAAAATCCAAATAAATTAAGGTCAGTTCTTGGTACATTTCAAAAAGAAAATATAATACTTTTCCATTCTAAAGATATGTCTGGTTATAAATTCATTGCTGAACAAATAAGCCAAATTGATAAATATAACCCTCAAGTTGCATCTAGACTAATTTTACCTATGACACAATTTAGAAGTTTTAAAAAAGAACGCAAAGAGAATATCATATCCATTCTTAAAGATATTTATAATCAAAAAATTTCAAACGATTTATCTGAAATTTTAGAAAAAGCTATCAGTTAATTTTTTGAAACTAAAAAATTAGGAATTTTTCCACTATCTTTAAAATTCAAGAAATTTTCTATCGGTAAAAATTTAGGTTTCGCTTTTTTTGTAGAATTATGGATTTCTGTATTATTTTGTCCGTCATTTTTTTTATTCTTTAAACTAGAATTTAGTGATATTTTTTTAAAGTCAATTGTCTTTACTTTCTGACTAATAACCTTTTCTATCATTAAAATGTTTTTTTCATCATATTCTTCATAAATTGTAAATGCCTTACCTTTTTTTCCAGCACGTCCAGTTCTTCCTATACGATGCACATAGTCCTCAGGATTATTTGGAACGTCATAGTTGAAAACATGACTTATATTATCTACGTCAATACCTCTAGCGGCTACATCTGATGCAATTAGAATTTGTGCGCTTCCTTTTTTGAATTGATCTAAGGAATTTATTCTAGAACTTTGGTCCATATCACCATGAAGACAAACAGTTTGATAATTATTGTTTTTTAACGATAAATTAACCTTTTCTATATCTTTCTTTTTATTACAAAAAACAACGGCACTTCTAATTTTTTCCAACCCTATCAGACTTATTAAATTGTTAAGTTTATTTTTATTATCAAATTTGACAAATAAACTCTCTATGTTTTGTGAAGTTGAAGAGCTTGGCGAAACTGTTATTTCTTTTGGATTGATTAATAAATCTTTACCAATATCCAATATCTCTTTTGATAGGGTAGCTGAAAAGAAAAGTGTTTGTCTTATTCTTGGTAACAGCTTATTGATTTTAATAATATCTGGGATAAAACCCATGTCTAACATTCTGTCTGCTTCATCAATTATAAGTAATTTTACTTCCTTAATAATTACTTTACCTCTTTCTATATGGTCTAATAATCGGCCGGGGGTAGCTACTAAAACATCAACTCCTTTTGCAAGCTTAATATCTTGTTCTGTAAAAGACACACCACCTATTAATAATGCCATTTGTAATTTAAAATATTTATTAATAACATTGAACTCTTCAGAAACTTGCATTGCGAGTTCTCTTGTTGGAGCTAATATAAGGGATCTAGGCATTCTAGATTTTGATTTGCCGGAACTTAAAATTTCAACTAATGGCATTACAAAAGATCCAGTTTTTCCTGTACCTGTTTGCGCGCAACCAAGTACATCTCTACCCATTAATATCTGTGGTATTGCTTTTTTCTGAATCTCGGTTGGTTCTTTGTATCCTATTTCATTAATAGTAGATAATATTTCTTTACTTAACCCTAGTTCATCAAAATTCACTTTTATTCCTTACTAATTAATATATGTCTCTATTACTTCGTTAAATTTAAATGTCAAATAAAAGCAACACTAACTGAGATAAGTCTAAACATCAAAGTTTTCAACTAGATTAGCGTTTTCTTGAATATATTTAAATCTAAGCTCAGGTTTTTTTCCCATTAAAATATTGACAAGATCATCTACTGTTCTTCTTTGATCTGCTTCATGAATATCTCTTTTTGGAATAGTTATTTTCAATAACTTCCTTGTTTTAATAGACATTGTTGTTTCTTTAAGTTGAGCAGGTGGCATTTCTCCTAGACCTTTAAACCTACTCACAATGCCTTTCCCAGAGAATTTTTTGTTAATGATTTCATTTTTACTTTCATCAGTTTGAGCATAATAGGATTGGCTATTATGGGTAACTCTATATAAGGGGGGTTGCGCTAGATATAAATGACCTTTTTCTATTAACTCTGGAAAATGATTATAGAAAAAAGTTAGTAACAAGGCTGCAATATGAGCACCATCTACATCTGCATCCGTCATAATTATAATTTTATTATATCTTAAATTTTTAATACTTTGTTGTGAGTTTGTGTCTAAACCCATTGCTAGTTTTAAATCATTAATCTCTTGATTTTGTAACATTTTTTCATTTGTCGCACTTGCAACATTTAAAATTTTGCCTTTTAAAGGAAGAACGGCTTGTGTTTCTCTACTTCTTGCCTGTTTGGCAGATCCTCCAGCACTATCTCCTTCAACAATAAATAATTCTGATTCTTCAAATTTGTCACTTGTGCAGTCAGCTAATTTACCAGGCAAACGTACTTTTTTAGTAATTGATTTCCTGGAAATTTCTTTTTCTTTTTTCTTTCTTTTTCTTTCTTCATAATTCTCTAGAGTACGGTTTAGCAATACTTCGCCAATTGATGTATCAGAAGATAGCCAGGTAGTGAATCTATCCTTAATAGCAGTTTCCACTAGTCTAGATGCAGAAGAATTAACAAGCTTTTCTTTAGTTTGTCCTTGAAATTGTGGATCTTTTATGAAAACTGATAATATAGATCCTGTAGAATTCATTAAATCGTCATAAATTATTTCATTTGCTTTTTTTAAACCTTTTATTTCAGCAAAATCCCTTATTCCTTTAGTTAAAGCTTGTCTAAAACCTGTTTCGTGAGATCCTCCTAGTGGAGTTGGAACAGTATTACAAAAAGTTTCATTAAAACTAGATTCTCCAGAATTAAGCCAACTAATCACCCATTCTACCGTTTCTTCATTAAGTTTAACGTTCCCTTTAAAAAAAGAAGACATATAGAGCGGTATAGTAGATGTTTTGAACTTGATATATTCTAGCAAACCTTCTACGTAACAGATTTTTTTATAGCTTGGTGTTTTTTCTTCGTCTTTAATAAGAGATTGATTGCATTTCCAAACAATCTCAACCCCACCATAAAGATAAGATTTATACTCTAAAATTTGAAAAATTTTATCTGGAATTAAAATATTACTTTCACCAAAAATTGTTTCATCTGGTTTGAATGTAATTGAAGTTCCATTGCTTTTTTTTGTTTCCTCTACTCTTATTAGCTTTGTTTTGGCAATTCCTCGAGAAAACTCTTGTCTGTATAAAACACCGGAACGTATTACTTCAACTATCATTGACGAGGATAGCGCATTAACAACAGAAGCGCCTACACCATGTAATCCACCAGATGTTGTGTAGCTCTTGTTAGAAAATTTCCCTCCAGAATGCAAAGTTGTCATTATTACTTCTAATGCTGATTTATCTTTAAACTTTGGGTGCTTATCTACAGGTATTCCACGTCCATTATCACTTATAGTTATTATATTATTATCTGAGAGCTCCACATTGATTTTAGAAGCATGTTTTGCAACCACTTCATCCATGCAATTGTCGATAATTTCTATTGCAAGGTGGTGTAAAGCATTGGAGTCAGTTCCACCAATATACATGCCTGGCCGATGACGAACAGGCTCAAGGCCTTCTAAAACCTCAATTTCAGATGCATTATATTCATTATCTAACAAATTTTTATTCATAAAAAACACAACATGTAGTATGTAAAGGAAAAAACATATACAATCATTATCACTGTTAAAGAGATTTTAAAATAAAAAAAACCCAACTTAAAGTTGGGTTTTAATAGAATATTATTATGTCTAACTTGAATAATACATCTTAAATTCAATTGGGTGAGGAGCATGTTCGAATTGAACGACCTCTTCCATTTTAAGGTCAATATATGCCTCTATTTGGTCTTCGGTAAAAACTCCACCTTTAGTCAAAAATGACATATCATTTGAAAGTGCATCCAAAGCTTCTCTTAGAGAACCACATACAGTAGGTATGCTTGCTAATTCACTTGCAGGTAACTCATATAAATCTTGATCCATAGCATCACCCGGATCAATTTTATTTTGAATACCATCTAATCCAGCCATTAACATTGCTGAAAATGCCAAATATGGATTGGCAGTAGCATCTGGAAACCTTACCTCAACTCTTTTACCGTTAGGACTATCTGTAAAAGGAATTCTACAGGATGCAGATCTGTTTCTAGCAGAATAAGCTAAAATTACCGGTGCTTCAAAACCAGGTATTAATCTTTTATAGGAATTAGTTGAAGGATTAGTAAAAGCATTCAAAGCTTTAGCATGTTTAATAATGCCACCTATATAATAGAGACATGTTTCTGATAATTGAGCATACTTATCACCTGCAAAAAGTGGTTTTCCGTCTTTCCATATGGATTGATGTGTATGCATGCCAGTTCCATTATCACCGGCAACAGGTTTAGGCATAAATGTAGCTGTTTGTCCAAATGAGTGAGCAACATTTTGAACTGCATATTTGTACAACTGAACATTATCAGCTGTTTCAATTAAAGTACCAAACATCATACCAAGTTCATGCTGTGAAGGTGCTACTTCATGGTGATGTTTTTCCATAGGAACTCCCATGTCTACGAGAGATAATACCATTTCGCTTCTAAGGTCCTGGGCTGAATCAACTGGAGGTACAGGAAAGTATCCACCTTTAATGCCCGGTCTATGACCCATGTTGCCTTCTTCAAATTTACTTCCTGAATTATAAGGGCCTTCTGAAGAATCTAATTTATAAAAACATGAATTCATTTCAGCTTCAAATTTAACATCATCAAAAACAAAAAACTCAGGTTCTGGACCAAAATAAGCTGTATCACCTACACCAATTGAATCCATATATGCCAAAGCTTGTTTTGCTGTAGATCTTGGATCTCTTTCATATGGTTTGCCAGAAATTGGATCTAAAATATCACAAAAAATAGATAGGGTGGGTTGAGAAAAGAAAGGATCAACAATGGCTCTTGAACAATCAGGCATTAATTTCATGTCAGATTCATTTATAGCTTTCCATCCAGCAATGGATGAGCCGTCAAACATAAAACCTTCAACAAGTGATTTTTCGTCAATGGTACTCACATGTTGAGAAAGATGCTGCATTTTACCTCGTGGATCGGTAAATCGAAGATCTACAAATTGAATCTCCTTTTCTTTAATTGTATTAATGATTGTTTTGGGATCTGACATTTTCTAATTCTCCATAAATGTTTATTAAATTGCTTCTTTTCCTTTTTCGCCGGTTCTAATCCGGATAGCTTGATCAATTGATGATACAAATATTTTACCATCTCCGATTCTTCCAGTTTTAGCTGATTGTTCAATACACTCTAAAGCTGATTCCACAAGATCGTCATCTATGATAATTTCAATTTTTACTTTAGGTAGGAAGTCAACTACATACTCTGCACCTCTGTAAAGTTCAGTATGACCTTTTTGCCGACCAAAGCCCTTAGCCTCATAGACAGTTAAACCTTGAATTCCAATTTGTGATAAAGAATTTTTAACTTCATCTAATTTAAATGGTTTAATAATTGCTTCAATTTTTTTCATATTCACCTCGCTATTTTTAACTATAGTTTTAAAGAAATATCTTAAAGTATTTTTGCAAGCAAAATATAATGCACAAATAAAATGCCTAATTATTAGGCAATAACTTTTAAAATATTGTTCTAATTTTTAGAATTGCTTCTTCAATTGCTTCTTCAGAGTTGGCGCATGAAAGCCTAATATAACCTTCACCAAACTTACCAAAAGAAGTACCAGCTACAGTAGCAACACCAATTTGATCTAATAAGATATTTTGAATTTCTGTTGCATTTTTATTAGTACCGGTAATGTTGGGAAAACAATAAAAAGCACCTTTCGGTTTTTGACAATTAAACCCATCTATTTCATTAAGTTTGGTATACATAATCTCTGCTCTTCTTTTAAAGGTATTGTTCATGTCTGACACACATCCTTGTGGACCTTTGAGAGCTTCTAGTGCAGCAAATTGAGCGCTTGCATTTACGCATGAGTGGATGTTTACAGCCAACTTTTCAGCAATTTCATACAACTTGGTTGGAAAAATTCCATAACCTAAGCGCCAACCTGTCATTGCATATGTTTTAGACCAACCATTTAATATTATAAGTCTGTCCCTAATTTCTGGAAACGAGAGCATTGTTGTAAAAGGGTCTTCTCCAAAACAAAATTGATCATAAATTTCGTCGCTCATTAAAACAACATCTGGAAATTCTTGTAATCCGTTAGCTAGTTTTTCCAGTTCTTTTTTAGGTACAACTCCACCGGTTGGGTTTGCAGGGCTATTTATAATGATTAAGCTAGTATTTTTATTTATTTTTTTAAGAATATCATCAGCTGAAAAAGAAAAACCCATATCTTCACTTAATTTATAGGGTACCGCTTTTGCACCTGAATAATTGATAGCGGATTCATAAATTGGAAAGCCTGGATTAGGATATAAAATTTCTTTATTTTTTTCACCCATCAGCATAGCTGAAAAGAAAATTATTACCTTACCACCAGGTACAATTAATATATTATCTGGAGCAATATTTACATCATGCCTTCTTTTAATATCATCGGATACGGCTTCCCTTAATTTAGGTATGCCAGTAGATTGAGTATAGCCATGATGACCATCTCTCAAAGCTTTTATTCCTGCTTCAACTATATGCTCTGGTGTTTGAAAGTCAGGTTGGCCAATACCTAAATTAATTATTTTTTTTCCTTCAGAAGCAAGTCTGTTCGCTCTAGCTAAAACTGAGAAAGCTGTTTCAGTACCAAGATTGTGATTTCTATGTGCTGTGTTATGAAATATTTTCATTTAATAAAGCCTTGATTAATTATACTTTATTAAATATTTATACCTAACTATAATTAAAATAAAGTTTAAAAAGATTTTATTATATGGCGGGTGTAGCTCAGTTGGTTAGAGCGCGGGTTTGTGGTACCTGAGGTCGCCGGTTCGAAGCCGGTCACTCGCCCCAGTAAAATTTTGTCATTATTCTAACTTGACGTTTAAAGGTTCCTAAGTTAGCTATTTGATAAATTAGATTTTAATTTTTAATGCGGGCGTGGCGGAACTGGTAGACGCGCAAGATTTAGGTTCTTGTATCGAAAGGTGTGGGGGTTCAAGTCCCTTCGCCCGCACCACTAAATAAATCATATAGATTTTAAGGATTAAATATGGCAGTAACTCAAACTTTATCAGAAGGCTTAAAACGTGAATTCGAAGTTGTGATAACTAACAAAGAAATCAATAATTTAGTTGAAGTAAAACTTAATGATTTGGCTAAAGAAGCTAATTTACCTGGCTTTAGACCTGGCAAAGTACCAGTTTCAGTTGTTAAAAATAGATTTGGAAAACAAGTGTTAGGCGAAGTTGTAAGAGAATCTGTTGACAATGCAACTAAAGAGACTATCGAAAATAACAAACTGGTACCATCTTCACAGCCAAAGATTGAAATAACATCTTTTGAAGAAGGTGAAGACTTAAAAGCTAAACTATCAGTAGAGTTAATGCCTGAATTTGAAATTCCTGATTTGTCTAAACTAGAAATATCTAAGCCGGTGGTTAAGGTAGGTGAGAAGGAAGTTGATGAAGCAGTGGAAAAAATTGCCACCGAAAATGTTGGAACAAAGACTGTAACAGCAAAAAGACCTGCAAAGTTAGGTGATACTGTTGTCATAGATTTCTTAGGAAAAATTGATGACGTACCTTTTGAAGGTGGTGAGGCTAAGGGGCATAATTTAAAACTCGGCTCTAACTCTTTTATTCCTGGATTTGAAGATGGTCTAGTTGGATGTAGCAAGGGTAAAAAAGTTGAAATAAAAGTTACTTTTCCGAAAGATTATCAGGCAGCTAATTTAGCTGGTAAAGATGCTGTTTTTGAAACTACTATAAATGAAATAAAAGAAGATAACGATTTAGTTATTAATGACGATTTAGCCAAAAATTTAGGAATGGAGAATTTAGCTTCACTTAAAAAGGCTGTTTCTGAACAAATTAGCAAACAGCATGAACTTGCAAGTCGAGATAAGTCCAAAAGACAAGTATTAGATAAACTAGCAGATTCAATTTCTTTTGAACTTCCTGAAACTCTAGAAAAAGAAGAATATAATAGTATTTGTATGGCTATGAATCCTAATGCCAAGCCAGACAATATTGATAAATCTGATGACAAGCCTGAACTTCAAGCAGATAAAGGTATGAGCGATGAAGAAAAAGCTGATGCCTCTGAAATAGCAAAACGAAGAGTAAGGCTTGGACTTTTACTTTCTGAAATAGGCAGAAAAAATAATATTAAGGTTGAAGAAGAAGATACAAGAAATGCTATGATGAAAGAAATCCAAAAATATCCAGGACAAGAAAAACAAGTAATGGATTACTTTAAAAATAATCCTGAGGCACAACAACAATTATCCGGTCCAATTTTTGAAGATAAGATTATTGATTTTATTTTGGAATTGGCGAACGTTAAGGAAAAGACTGTATCAGTTGAAGAATTATATAAAACTGATGATCTTGATCTCAAAAAAGAGGCTGCAAAAGCAAAGAAATCAAATAAATCTTTGCAAAAGGATAAGCCCAAAAAAACAGTTAAAAAGAATAAAGTAAAATCTTAATTATAATTTAAGGAGTACTAAGAATGTTAGAAGATTTTTCAAAAATATTATCTTCACCACGAGAAAAATCTGCACTTGTTCCAATGGTTGTTGAACAAACTAGCCGAGGTGAGAGATCATACGACATTTATTCAAGGCTTCTCAAAGAAAGAATAATTTTTCTTGTTGGTCCTGTTGATGATAATTTAGCTTCTCTAGTTTGTGCACAATTACTATTCCTAGAAGCTGAAAATCCAAAAAAAGATATATCCATGTATATAAATTCTCCTGGGGGGGTAGTTACATCTGGATTATCTATATACGATACTATGGAATATATTAGGCCGGACGTTTCAACAGTATGTATTGGTCAAGCCGCTAGCATGGGATCCTTACTTTTAACAGCTGGCGCTAAAAATAAACGATATTGCTTACCTAATGCCAGGATTATGACGCATCAACCATCTGGAGGTTTTCAAGGGCAGGCTACCGATATTGAAATACATGCAAAAGAGATCATTAATTTAAGATCAAGGTTGAATAATATTTATGTAAAACATTCTGGCAAGAAAATTGCAGAAATTGAAGGCTTGATGGATAGAGATACTTTTTTATCTCCTCAAGATGCGCTTAAGATTGGTTTAATAGACGAAGTTGTTGATAAAAGACCAAGTGTAGAATAAGCGCATTAAATTAAATTATATCTTGCTTTTAATATGCAAAATATAGAATACTAAATTTAGATTTAGTCTAATGAGGATAGAAAATGAACGAACATAAAAACGAAGGAAAAAATAAAACAACTTTGTATTGTTCGTTTTGTGGAAAAAGTCAGCATGAAGTTAAAAAATTAATAGCTGGACCAACAGTTTTTATTTGTGATGAGTGTGTAGAATTATGTATGGATATCATCAAAGAAGAACACCAATCTTCAGTTACAAAAAATAAAGACGGTATTCCTTCACCTGCTGAAATTTGTAGAATACTAGACGATTATGTAATAGGTCAGACAAAAGCTAAAAGAATATTGTCTGTAGCTGTTCACAATCATTATAAAAGATTAACTAACTCCTTAGACATGAATGATATTGAAATTTCAAAATCTAACATACTACTGGTAGGACCTACAGGTTGTGGTAAAACACTTTTAGCTCAAACTTTGGCCAAAATATTAGATGTTCCTTTTACAATGGCTGATGCGACCACTCTTACTGAAGCAGGATATGTAGGGGAAGATGTTGAAAATATTATTTTAAAACTTCTTCAAGCATCTGATTATAATGTGGAACGTGCTCAGAAGGGTATTGTTTATATAGATGAAGTTGATAAAATTTCTAGAAAATCTGAAAACCCATCTATTACAAGAGATGTAAGTGGAGAGGGTGTACAGCAGGCTCTTTTAAAAATTATGGAAGGTACTGTTGCGGCGGTTCCTCCTCAAGGTGGAAGAAAACATCCACAACAAGAATTTTTACAAGTTGATACCACAAATATTCTTTTCATTTGTGGGGGAGCTTTTGCTGGATTAGATAAGTTAATTTCTAATAGAAATAAAGGTTCATCAATTGGGTTTGGTGCTGAAATAGTAGATTCTGGTGAGGTTTCTTCTTCTGAAGTTCTAAAGGATGTCGAGCCTGGAGATTTAGTTAAATATGGACTAATTCCAGAATTTATCGGAAGATTGCCTGTTTTAGCTACACTCGAGGATTTAGATGAAGATGCTCTAGTCACTATCCTAACAAAACCTAAAAATGCTTTAGTAAAACAATACCAAAAACTTTTTGAAATGGAAAATACTAAACTTGAGTTTAGGGATACTGCGTTGAGGGCATTGGCAAAAAAAGCAATAACTTTAAAAACTGGTGCTAGAGGTTTGAGGTCAATTATCGAAAATATTCTTATGGATACAATGTTTGAATTGCCTTCAGAACCTGATATTGCTGAAGTTGTTATAAATGAAGATGTTGTTCTTAAAGGAAGCAAGCCTTTACTAGTTCATGAGAAAAAATCAAAAGAGATAAATAACTCTTTATAAATTACCTTTTAAGCTTGAAGTTTAAAAAATAAATATCATTTATAATTCATAACATTATTTTTAAAGGATATTATTTTGACTGAAACAATCTACCCTATATTGCCCTTAAGAGATATTGTAATCTTTCCTCATATGATAGCGCCTTTATTTGTTGGAAGATTGAAATCCATAAACGCCTTAGAATTGGTAATGGAAGAAAACAAACAAATAGTTTTGCTTACCCAAAAGAAACCGTCTGTTGAAGATCCTAAACAAAAAGACCTTTTTAAAGTAGGTACACTAGGCAATATATTACAAATGCTTAAACTTCCAGATGGAACAGTCAAAGTTTTGGTTGAAGGTAAGTCAAGGTGTATAATTGAAAAAGTTAATTCTTCAGATGAATATACAAATGCAAAAATAAAGTTCTTAAAAGATGAAGAATTTGTATTTGATAATAAAGATATTTTAACTAATAAATTGTCAGGTGTCTTTGAACAATATGCTAAGTTAAATGGTAAGATTAACTCTGACATATTGTCAACAATTTCTGAGATCAGTGATCCTAGTACCTTAACTGACACAATAGTCAATCATTTGTTACTTAACATTGAAGAGAAACAAGAGTTTCTTGAAATGATGAATCCAATGGAGAGAACTGAAAAACTTACACTTAAATTAGAAAGTGAAATTGAAATTTTATCCACAGAAAGAAAAATTCGTAATCGTGTTAAAAAACAAATGGAGAAAACACAAAGAGAATATTATTTAAATGAACAAATGAAAGCTATTCAAAAAGAATTAGGCTCTTCTGAAGATGGTAAGAATGAATTTGATGAGATTGAAGATAAAATAAATAAAGGTAAATTATCAAAAGAGGCTAAAGAAAAAGCTTTGTCGGAGCTCAAAAAATTAAAGAGTATGAGTCCTATGAGTGCTGAAGCTACAGTAGTAAGGTCTTATATTGATTGGTTAACTTCAATCCCATGGACTAAAAAAAGTAAGGTTAAAACTGACATAGAAAATGCCAGGAAAATACTTGATAACGACCATTATGGCTTAGAAAAAGTTAAAGACAGAATTATTGAATTCTTAGCGGTTCAAAAAAGAACAAAAGAGATTAAAGGCCCAATCCTATGTCTTGTCGGACCTCCAGGTGTAGGAAAAACCTCATTGGGCAAATCAATAGCCGAAGCTACTGGTAGGCAATATATTAGAATGGCTTTGGGTGGTGTTCGTGATGAGGCTGAAATTAGGGGTCATAGAAGAACCTATATAGGTTCACTGCCTGGTAAAATTATACATGGCATGAAAAAGGGATCTACAATAAATCCTTTATTTTTGTTAGACGAAATTGATAAATTAGGAAATGATTACAGAGGAGACCCTTCTTCTGCTTTACTAGAAGTTTTAGATCCAGAACAAAATAAAACGTTTCAAGACCATTACCTAGAAGTTGATTATGATTTATCTAAAGTTTTATTTGTTACTACTTCTAATACTCTTAATATGCCTCAAGCTCTTCTAGATAGAATGGAAATAATAAGGCTTTCAGGATATACCGAAGATGAAAAACTACAGATAGCTAAGAAACATTTGATAGATAAACAAATGGAAAACTGTAAACTAAAAAAATCAGAATTTTCTATTAATGATG
>Ga0255752_10001130_pt1 | contig 31460 bp, 27 predicted proteins | sample 011ome_25_FD_179952 | JGI IMG/M metagenome (GOLD analysis project Ga0255752, IMG submission 179952) | Coastal salt marsh microbial communities from the Groves Creek Marsh, Skidaway Island, Georgia - 011512CT metaG (version 2) | ecosystem: Environmental > Aquatic > Marine > Intertidal zone >... | reverse complement strand
CTGAGAGCCATAACTCAAAGCAAGCGTCAAAGTTAACCCATCATTCTTGGATGTAGCCGTTATGACTGACATTAACTTTTTATTTGCTTTTTCCGGCAAGGATTCCACGTTTCCAATGGCGTTGAGACGCACATTATTATTCATTAACGTGGGCAATTCTTTCTCCAAAGCCGTCATCAAAATGTTCATCAATGCATCGACTTCGGCCTTCGGGCGGTTCCAGTTTTCAGTGGAAAACGCATACACCGTTAGAAAGCCCAGTCCCAATTTCGCTGAGGCTGTGGTAATCTTTCGCAACGCTTCGACGCCTACTTCATGGCCGCGTACTCGCGTCATGAACCCTTGTTGCTTCGCCCAGCGCCCATTGCCGTCCATGATCACCGCAATGTGTTGCGGGACGTGGTCCGGATCGAGGCCTGCCTTCAGGCGATTGTTTCGAAAGATATTAGAATCCACTGCAGCGCTCATCTCTAGGGCTCAGGTTATAAAAAATGGTTAGTCCGGCAAAAATAGCCCAATCCTTTGATTCCGCATTGCCTCGAGCCAATCCACTTTGGTAAGGTACATTTCCAGGATTTGAAAAATAAGCGGCCAATTCACCGCGCTCCTCCGTCAAGTCCTGTGCATCGACGTAATCGCCGCTGGTATCGTCCAAATAATCGGACCCGTACGAACGCCATCCCACCTCAGCAGTCATGCTCCACTCACGCGCCAAACTGCGGCGGTAACCGAAGCCCATCGGCACCGTAAGCGTGGTGGTTCCGTAGAACAGCTGGTCGTTCAGGTCGGATTGTTGGCCCTCGGTGCCCAGCGGACGCAAGTCGTACCACTCCCCTTCAAACTCGCCTTGAGGATTGTATTGGGTGAGCCCAATACCTGCAAACAGGTAGAACGATTGGTTGAATTTGGTGCCCGTACCGTACGGCCAATAGTTGAATTCCGTCATGTAAGAAATCTCCGAAATCTCCGTTCGGAAGGCCAGGTCCCTGTCCTGCTTCCAATCGTCCTTCGTCCACGCATCCATGCCACTGAGGTAGCCCCGCGTATAATTTAGACGGGTCGACCAGTGCCAATTGAACTGGCGGCGGAGGGTAATTTGACCGGCGGGTTGGTTGGGGATGAATCCGTATGCGCCTTGAGCTGCAGTACCCACTGCGCCTACATCCCCGTGGAACAGTGTGCCTGAACCGCCGAGGCCGAGCTCATAAAATTGGCCCAGCATAGAAGTGCTCAAGCCAAGAAAAGCCGCAAGGAAAAGGGTACGTAATTTCATTTAGTTTCTGTGGTCCAATCCCCAGCTCAGCTTGTTACGAAGTGTCGATGAGAAATCTTGCATTTCAGTTTGCACCAAGGCGATTTTAAAATCAGCCTTTTGCACGAAGAGTTCGGTTTCTGTGTCGAAGCTGTGCATACGACTGTCCAGCGATGCTAAAAACTCGTTCTCACGACTCTCCACTCGCAAGCGCAAGGCGTTGTTGTCGGAAATAACGAAGGGACGCATGGTTAAATTGTGCGGTGCAATAGGCGTAAGGACAAAGTTTTCGCTGTTCGGCATGATGATCGGACCGCCACAGCTCAAACTATAGCCTGTGGAACCCGTAGGTGTGCTGATGATCAAACCGTCGGCCCAGTAGCTGTTCAAGTACGCACCATTGAGGTAGGTGTGTACCGTAATCATGCTGGTCGTTTCCTTGCGAGCAATAGTAATTTCATTCAGGGCGAAGTTTGGCTTCATCACGTGAGTGGACGAGCTGCGCGCCTGAAGAAGGCTACGGAAATCGAGTTGGAATCTACCTGTGAACAAGGCATCCAACGAGGTGATGATGTTGCTTTTGGCCACATTCGCCAAGAATCCCAAGCGGCCCATGTTGATGCCGAGAATAGGAATGTCCTTGCTTTGAATGAGTACCGTGGCTTCGAGGATGGTACCGTCGCCGCCTAAAGAGATGAGGAAATGTGGATCAAACTGGGCCAATTCTTCCTCGTTGGCGTAGGTAGAGAATTGGACCTCCTTGAACTCTTCCTTGATAATTTCATCGCACGCTGGGCGCAAGGTGTGGTATACAGAGAATTCCACTCCTTCTTCCACGAGCTTCTCCAACACCACCTCCACATAGGGAAGGTTTGCGGGCTTGGGGGCGCGACCGAATAATGCAATTCTCATCAGTACTTCAAATAATTCATCAGATGGTCATACCGTTGCTGGTAATCTTCATCAAAGTTCTTGTCCCCAAAGATACCCCCTATTTCGTAGCCGTAGCGCTGAACGGATTGGACAATGGGGCCGCTATGTTCTACGTTGATTTTCAACGTGATTTCGATATCCGATGATACTTTGCCGTGAGTCAACCATGTGGCCAACACCTTGGCGTCGTTTTGCTCGACTACACTGGCGATTTCTGCCAAACTGTAGGTGGAAAGTGGCGCGAACAACACCAACACAGCCCCAGGCTGGGACAAGGCCGGCGTACCGCGGAAAAATTCCAAAACATCCGTCAGCAAGTGAACCCCTTCATAGAGCCCTTCCGCATTGACGATAGGGATGATGGTAATGCGGTCTCGCGTACACACATCCATGACTATAAAGGCATGGGATTTAGGCAATACACTGGGTGCAAAGGCGGGGTTGAGCACAGTTTGCACCTGGGCGCGGTCGTCCGCTGCAGCCAATAGTGCGTCCTCGCTTATCAAGCCCAAATACATCCCAGTCTCGTCCACCAAAGGCAGGTGGGCCAACTTCCATTCTTCCATGCGGTCCAGAGCCTCGACAATGCTGTCGGCAGGGCGCAAAGGATTAATGGGTTCGGTATGTATGGATTCTTGCAACATTCTTACACAAACATAGGTCTTTTCTTTAGTTTTGCACCCATGAACAATCACACAAAACTGAGCGTCAACATCAATAAAGTCGCGACTTTGCGCAATGCACGAGGGGGCGATGTACCCAACGTGTTGCAGGTGGCATTAGATTGTGAGCGCTTCGGTGCGGAAGGCATCACCGTACATCCTCGCCCGGACCAACGTCATATTCGGTATAGCGACGTGGCGGAATTGGCCCCCGCAATTATCACCGAATTTAATATTGAAGGCTACCCCAATAAGGAATTCATGGACCTGGTTCTTGCGCACAAACCAGCGCAAGTCACCCTTGTTCCTGATCCACCGGGAGTACTGACTTCCAATGCCGGCTGGGATACCATTGCCCATAAGGATCTTTTGACCGAGGTGATCCAAACCTTTAAAAACGCAGGCATTCGAACCTCGATTTTTATTGAAACCAACCGGACATTGATCGAGGCTGCAAAGACCATTGGCACAGACCGCATTGAGCTGTACACAGAATCCTATGCCGTACAATATTCAAAAAACCCTGAGACTGCTGTGGCGCCCTTTGTAGATAGTGCAGCTTTCGCCAAAAGCATCGGACTGGGTGTGAATGCCGGTCACGACCTCAGCTTAGAGAATTTGGCCTATTTCGGACAGCAGTTACACGGCAACCTCGACGAGGTGAGCATCGGTCATGCCTTGATTTCTGATGCCCTTTATTTGGGATTGCACAACACCATTCAACAATACTTGAATTGCTTGAACCCGACGGCATGGAAGTAACCCCATTGTTTTCGAAAATCTACGGTGAAGGAGCGCCCTTGATCATCTTGCACGGCTTGTTCGGCATGGGAGATAATTGGGCCACACACGCCAAGCACTGGGCCAATCTTGGGTGGCAGGTGCATGCTGTAGATGCGAGAAATCACGGGCGCAGCCCACATATGGCCGAGCATAACTACGACGTGATGGCCGCCGACCTGGAAGCCTATTTTGACCAGCACAATATTGAAAGTGCCGTGCTCTTGGGACACAGCATGGGCGGAAAAACTGCCATGCACTTTGCCGTATCTCGACCTGCTCGCATTCGGGCACTCATCGTAGTAGATATCGCCCCAAAGGCTTACCCGGTGCACCATCAAGGCTACATCGACGCTATGAAATCCATCGATTTTTCAGCCGTAGAAAAGCGTTCAGACGCGGAAGCACAACTCTCCCGTACCGTTTCGAACGCAGGCATTCGCCAGTTCTTCTTAAAAAGCATGTACCGTACGGATAAGAATTCCTTCGCCTTCAGATTTAACCTCGATGCCTTAGAAGCTCAGATTGCCTTTGTCGGCGAACCCCTAGAATTTGGGTATTACGACCAACCCACCCTGTTCGTCGCGGGAGGCATGAGCGGCTATATTGAGCCGGCCGATCACGACCACATCTACGATTTGTTCCCTCAGGCAGAGATCAAGACCATTGCCGATGCCGGTCACTGGGTGCACGCGGAAGCGCGCGAAGCATTTTCAGAGATGATTGAAGCGTTCCTAGGCGAACTTTAATAGTCCAACACGCTTTTTAAGGTCATTCGCAGTTCGGTCCAATTTCCTTTTGGAGCCACCAACGTCTCCGAGTGTTCCGGGCGACCCAAGAACTTCCAAGCTCCGTTGCTAAAGCCATATCGTTCCGTGGGCTGGCCAAAAATGCCCATGTCCAACTCCCCGTTTTCATTGGCGTCCTCATATATGACCACCCCGAACTTACCCGTTAATTCTACGGGAATAACCACCGGAGTATTGGCATCCTTCAAAAGGACAAAATCTGCAGTAATACGGATTCCGGAAGGATCGATGATATCGTAAGCCAAGGTGGTAGGATAAGTATCTGCTCCGCTCACCCAAAGTTTGATGCCGCGATCTTGAGCACTCAACGAGGCATTCAAGAAGCACAGGAAAAATACAATGGAAACAACCTTAGTCATAATCAGTTTCAACACCTCTGCGACCCAATAGTTCGCCGTTGATCTTCAAAGAATCCAACACGGCCTCGTAAATAGGGATGAAAATATCAGGGTGTGAGCTGTAAAAAGCGAAGCTCTCTTTGAACTGTGGTTCAGTGATCTGGTGTTTCTCGTAAATCTTCGCGTAGTAATCTTCAATGCCATTGGTATCCCCAAGGATCAAGGCACCGTTACGCGCCCCTTCTACCACATGCACATCGACCATAATGGGAATCATGGCCTTCGAGGAGAGCACCGTGGAAGGTATTTGTACTTCCGGCCTGCCGCAAGAACCCATTCCTGCCAACAACCCCAAGCCCACAAATAGCTTCCAAGCTTTCATTTACCTATTGAATTTTAAGCGCGATCCCTTCACAGAACCGTCAATCTGTCCATCTCTATAAACGAGGTGGCCTCCCACAAACGTATGTGTTACTCGGCTTTTAAACAACGTGCCTTCAAACGGCGACCAGCCACATTTGTAGAGAATATTGTCTTTGTTCACACTCCACGGACGGTTAGGATCCACCAAAACCAAATCCGCATGGTACCCTTCGCGCAAGAAGCCGCGGTCTTCCACTCGGAACAAAATGGCTGGGTTGTGACACATTTTCTGAACCAAGGTTTCCATGTCCATCACCCCGTCGTGTACCTTCTGCACCATGGCTGGTAGCGCGTGTTGCACCAACGGGCCGCCCGAAGGGGCGTTCAAATATGACTGAGCCTTTTCCTCCTTCGTATGCGGGGCGTGATCTGTAGCAATAACGTCTATGCGATTGTCGAGTAGTGCCTTCCATAACAGGTCGCGGTCCTCGGCCGTCTTCACTGCCGGGTTCCACTTAATCAAGCTGCCCTTTTTATCGTATTGGCTGTCGTCGAACCACAAATGATGCACACACACTTCTGCAGTAATGCGCTTTTCTGCCAACGGCTTTTTATTCGAGAACAATTTTGTCTCAATACCCGTGGAAATATGGAATACATGCAAACGGCTGTTGTATTTCTTGGCCATTTCCACCGCAGTAGTCGAGCTAAGCAAACACGCTTTTTCACTGCGAATTTTTGGGTGCATGCTCATCGGAATATCCTCGCCATATTGCGCCTTCGCCGCCTCAAGTTTTGCTTTGATGGTCGCTTCGTCCTCGCAATGGGTGATGAGTTGATGGTCTAATTGGAAAATACCCTCCAATGTCTTTTGGGCATCCACCAACATATTTCCCGTCGAAGACCCCATGAAGATTTTAATCCCCGCCACATCCGTTTTGGATACGCGCTTGAGTTCTTCGAGGTTGTCGTTAGACGCGCCCATATTAAAGCTGTAGTTTGCCAAACTCACCTCTGCCGCACGGCTGTATTTTTTCTCTAACTCCTCAATAGTGGTTGCCGCAGGCTTGGTATTGGGCTGCTCAATGTAGGAGGTAATACCACCGGCCACTGCTGCAGCGCTCTCTGAGGCAATATCCCCCTTGTGTGTCAATCCAGGCTCACGGAAGTGCACCTGGTCGTCAATCACACCTGGGATCAAAAATTTACCTTCCGCATCAATGACTTTGATATTCGCATTTTTGGGACCAATACTGGTGTCAATTTTAGCAATACGACCGTTTTCAACGAGGAGGTCCCCTTCAAGGATTTCTCCCTCATTTACCATTTTGGCGTTTTTGATGAGGTAAGATTTTGACATATGTAGTAGGTAGGGTTGTTAGTTCGTTTTCTGAAAAAAACTCCAAACTTTAAGTTTAATAACACCAAAGATGGCCTCTTTGATGATGCCGCTGGACATTTTTGATTGCCCCTCCGTGCGGTCGGTGAAAATCACTGGTACCTCAACGATCGACATCTTACGCTGCCAAACCTTGAACTTCATCTCAATCTGGAAAGCATATCCAACGAAGTGAATCTTGTCAAAATTTATGCCTTCAAGTGTGGCGCGTTTGTAACATTTAAAACCAGCGGTAGCATCTTGTATAGGCATGCCCGTCATGAAGCGAACATAGACGGAGGCGAAGTAACTGAGTAGTACTCTACTCATGGGCCAATTCACCACATTCACCCCTTTCACATAGCGCGAACCAATGGACAAATCTGCTCCATCTTCACAGGCCTTTTTTAATCGCGCCAAGTCGTTCGGATCATGGGAAAAATCACAGTCCATCTCAAAAATGTACTCGTAACCGCGCGCCAAAGCCCACTTAAAGCCATGGATATACGCCGTTCCTAATCCTAATTTCCCAGCGCGTTCTTCAAGGTGAATGCGTCCGCCAAAGGCGTCCATCTTCTCACGGACCACCTGCGCGGTACCGTCTGGAGAACCATCGTCCACAATTAAAACATCAAAGCCTTCGTTTAGATTCATGACCGTATCCAACATCTTGCTGATGTTCTCGATCTCGTTGTACGTAGGTATGATGACTAATGCGTTCGACATAGAGGACAAATGTAGCAAAGAAACCATAGTTTAGTAGTCATGAACAGCGATGTATACACACGTAAAATTTGGTGGAAAATTGCCATCATCTCCTTTGGAACCATCATCGGGCTTGCCTCGCTGTTGTACACCGAGTCTTTCTTGGGAGAATTACGCAACGAAGAGGAGCGCAAAATCAAGCTCTGGGCCCAAGCCGTGGAAGAAGTATTCTTTGCCGAAGACGATTCTAACTTGAACTTTTTCACCCAAATCATTCAAGACAATACGACCATCCCGGTGATCTTGACCGACAATGACGGCAACATCATCGCCCACCGGAATTTGAGTGTTCCGGAATCGAATCCTGAGAAATATTTGCTTAGAAAATTGGACGAGTTTAGAACCTCCGGCCAAGTCCTCGAAAATCAATTCGCCGACGGACAAACGAACTACCTCTATTACAAAGGCTCCAACCTGCTTACCAAACTCCGACTCTATCCCCTCATCCTCCTGGCCGTCATCGGAATCTACATGCTCATCAGTTATATGGCCTTTTCCAATGCACGCCGTAGCGAGCAAAACAAGGTTTGGACTGGAATGGCCAAGGAAACTGCCCATCAGATTGGCACACCCCTGAGCGCTCTGATGGGTTGGATTGCCTATCTCAAAGAGCAGTACCCGAAGGAAATTGCCTTTGGCGAAATGGAGAAGGATATTGACCGATTAACCGAAATCACCGATAGGTTCAGTAAGATTGGTTCACAACCAGAGCTCAGCGACCTCAACCTCGATCAAACCATTTCCCGCACGACCGACTACCTCGGCACGCGCTTGGGCAAGAAAATCAGCCTCACCACCAACTTAGGCACTGAAAGCAACGTCCAACATAACGGACAGCTCGTCAGTTGGGTATTAGAAAACATGATCAAAAATGCCGCTGATGCTTTGGAGGGCGAGGGCGAAATCCGCATCCGAAAGGAAACCGCGGCAGCCGAGGTTCATTTATTCATCAGCGATAACGGCAAGGGCATTCCCACCAACGACCAACGCAAGATTTTCCACCCAGGGTTTACTACCAAAAGTCGCGGTTGGGGATTGGGCCTGAGCTTGGCTAAGCGCATCATTGAAGATTACCACCAGGGCAAGGTAATCCTTGTCGAAAGTGGTGCTCAGGTGGGTACGACCTTTAAAATCACCCTCCCAAAGGCCTGATGAAACACGCCACGCTGTACCTCCACATTCCCTATTGCAAGCAAGCTTGTAACTATTGCGATTTTCACTTTTCTACTGTGCGCTCGACCGAAAATGAGGTCGTGGAGCGGATGTTAAGGGAATTGGCCGAGGGTCAACATTCGTGGTCTGAATATGAATTCACCAGCCTATACTTTGGAGGTGGCACCCCAAGTATTGTAGCGCCAGAACACCTCGAACGCTTCATCAGCGGTGCATCTTCATTGTATACCCTACGCGAGGATGCAGAGATTACCCTCGAGGCGAATCCAGACGACATCACCCCCGAACGACTTGCCCAGTGGCACCGCATAGGCATCAATAGGTTGAGCGTGGGATTGCAGAGCTTTGACGATGGGGAATTGACCATGATGAATCGTGCGCACCACGCAAGGCACAGCATGCAGTGCTTGCAGTGGATTTCTGAAAGCCCTATCGAGAATTATACGGTCGATCTCATGTACGGCATGCCCGGCAGCACGGTCGAAAGTTGGCAGGTACAACTCCAAACTCTCGAGTCATTCCGTCCACCGCATTTGAGCTGCTATGCCTTGACCGTCGAGGAAAAAACCGTCCTAGATTATCAGGTGAAAACAGGTAAGATTTCCCTTCCCGCCGATGAAGTTATTGTGAAGCAGTTTGAGGTTTTGGACCAATGGGCCAACGTCCATGGCTATGCGCATTACGAGTTGTCAAATTTTACCCAGCCCGATAAGCACAGTAGGCACAATAGCCACTATTGGACCGGAGCGCCTTACCTCGGCATTGGGCCTGGGGCACATTCCTTCGACGGTACGCGCCGTTGGTGGAACATTTCCAATAATGCACTTTATGCCAAAGGTGCCAAGCCTACGGAAGAACTGCTCTCCCCTAATGACCTATTGCACGAGCGATTGATGGTGCGCCTTCGCACCGCCGTTGGATTCCGCTGGGAGGAGGATGTTCCGGACGAGCTGGGTCGGGCCGAGCGGTTCGTATTGGAGCAGGAGGTAGCTCGGGCGGTGGCGCAAGGAGAATTAGTCCCCAATGATGGAGGTTTTGCCATACCCGTCGCGCGTTGGATGGAGAGCGATAGAATTATTGCCCAATTATTTTTGGATTGACCTATCTTGTCAAAGATGAAAAACAGTGTACTAGATCTCGAGTTTGTAGCAGACCTCAGTTTGCCCGTGGGCGATATCCCACGTGCCTGGTACATCGATCCGCCCAACTTTGAACCTGTTCGATTGGGAGATTGGGTAGGAAGTGTTGCCGAAGGCGGTGCCGTAAACTTTTTCAATGTCGGCTTCAACCCACATGGACATGGCACACACACCGAGACTGCCGGTCATATTCTGCCCGAACGCCACAGCGTTCACCAGCATTTCAAAGATTACTTCACGAAAGCCCTCGTACTCACGGTAGTACCCAGTGATAGCGTAATTAGTTTAGAGGATTTTAAAGCGCGTTGGGAAGCCGTTGCGAAAAGCGCAGTGAAATCTGTGATCGTGCGTACTGAAATCAATCCGGACGGTGCGGCTACGCGCGCTTATAGCAATACAGACTGGCCGTACCTCGATGCAACCATAGGCACCTTCCTTCGCGAGCAAGGTGTGGATCATTTACTCATCGATCAACCCAGTGTGGATCAGGAAGAAGATGGCGGGGCCTTGGCTTGCCATCGAGCATTTTGGGGACCACAGCCTGAACAGAGCTTGTACCGGACCATTTCGGAACTGCTGCACATTCCAAGGCATGTCCAAGACGGTCACTACCTGCTCAATTTGCAAGTGGCACCACTAGACAATGATGCGGCGCCATCGCGCCCATTACTTTACCGCTAAAGGTTAAGATTTACGCGTACGCGCATCCACCGCTGCCAAGGTAGCCATGTTCACAATCTCACGGACCGATGCCCCGAGTTGCAACACGTGCGCACTGTGCTTCGTGCCGATCAACAACGGACCGATGGCCTCGGCAGCACCGAAACTCTGCAACATCTTATAGGCAATGTTTCCGGCGGCAAGATTTGGGAAGATGAAGACGTTAGCCTTATGCCCTACCAAATCCGAGAACGGGAAGCTTTCCTCCAATAATGCGTTATCTAAGGCAAAGTTGGCCTGCATCTCACCATCGACGATGAGTTCAGGGTGTTCATGACGCAGACGCTTGCTCACCTTAGCCATTTTACGAGCATCCGGACCATTGCTTGAACCAAAGTTAGAATAGCTCAACAGGGCAATCTTCGGAGTGATGTTGGTGCGCTTCACCGTATCGGCAACATTGAGCACCATCTGTACCAAATCATCGACTGTTGGGTCCAAGTTGATCGTCGTATCGGCGAAGAACATAGGGCCGCGCTTGGTCAACAAGGTGTACATCCCAGCCGCTTTACGAATGCCTTCTTCCATTCCAATGATTCGGAGGATAGGGCGAAGTGCAGTTGGATATTTCACGGTCAAACCGCTGATCAAGGCGTCTGCTGCGCCTTCGCGAAGCATCATATTCCCGTAGTATTCGCGCGATTTTATTTTAGAGCGACATTCTGCCAAGGTCCATCCACCGCGCTTGCGCAGGGCGTACATATCATTGGCGTATTTCTCGCGTCCTTCTGGGTTGGCGATGATGTCGATGAATTCAGCGCCTTCAAGCTCGAGTTGGTATTCCTCAATGATGGATTCCATCTTCGACATCGACCCAAGTAAGATAGGCTTAGCTACGCCGTTGGCGATCAAAATTTCGGCCGCCTTCAAAATACGGTAATGATCCCCTTCAGTGAAGACGATGCGCTGCGGTGCACGACGTGCGTTTTCGTTGAGCAGGCGAATGAATTTATCGTCGCGCCCTAGACGGTCACTAAGTGCTCTTTCATAGGCTTTCCAATCCTTTATAGGTGCTTTGGCAACACCGCTGTCCATGGCTGCTTTGGCCACTGCTGGAGCGACGGTGGTGATCAGGCGAGGATCGAATGGTTTTGGGATAATATAATTGGTCCCAAAAGACAGGTTGCTCTCTGCGTAGGCCAAGTTTACAATCTCAGGCACCGGCTCTTTTGCAAGATCTGCAATGGCACGCACGGCGGCTAGTTTCATCTCCTCGTTAATCTTTGAAGAGCGCACATCTAGTGCGCCACGGAAAATGAACGGGAAGCCTAGAACGTTATTGACTTGGTTCGGATTGTCCGAGCGACCAGTGGCCATAATGATATCCTCACGAGCGCTGATCGCGTCTTCGTACTTGATCTCCGGATCCGGATTTGCCAAGGCAAAAACAATAGGGTTTGGCGCCATGCTGGCCACCATTTTCTTGCTCACAATACCACCTTTAGACAAGCCTACAAATACGTCGGCATTCTTCAGGAGTTCCTCCAGTTGTGCTTCAGGATGGTCTTGGGCGAAGATGGCCTTTTCCTCGGTGAGAGACTCGCGACATTGTGTAATCAATCCCTTTGAATCACACATGAAAAGGTTCTTGGTCTGAACGCCTAGGGAAAGGTATAATTTGGCACACGAGATGGCGGATGCCCCCGCGCCGTTGAAGACTACTTTAACCTTGGCAATGTCCTTTTCTGCTAATTCCAAGGCGTTCAACAAGGCCGCTGCTGTGATGATGGCAGTTCCGTGCTGGTCGTCGTGCATGATAGGAATGTCCAATTCTTCCTTGAGGCGCTTCTCGATGTAAAAACAATCGGGCGCTTTGATATCTTCTAGGTTGATTCCCCCAAAAGTCGGGGCCACGGCCTTCACCGTGTCGATGAATTTATCTGGATCTACTGCGTCCAATTCCAAATCGAACACATCAATGTCCGCGAAGATCTTGAACAACACGCCCTTTCCTTCCATCACCGGCTTTGAAGCCTCTGGACCAATATCTCCTAGACCCAGTACGGCCGTACCGTTCGAGATCACTGCAACTAAGTTTCCCTTCGCCGTGTATTTGTACACATCCTCTGGGTTGGCCGCGATTTCCAAACATGGATCCGCCACTCCTGGAGAATAAGCAATACTCAAGTCGCGTTGCGAGTTCGACGGCTTGGTCGGCACCACCTCAATCTTACCGGGTTTCGGCATTTGGTGGTACTGAAGGGTGTCTTTCTTTTTAATTGGTCCTTGACTCATAACGAGTGAAATTAGTACAAAAAGGTGTTGAACGGAAACCTTGTCGCATGGATTTCTGAGGCCACGCGATACACGGTTCTCCGTAATTCGTCAATATTATTGCGGTCTTGCGCGCTGATAAATACCGCACGCTCGCCGACCTTATTCATCCAGCTGCGCTTCCAATGATCCAGATCATAATTGCGCTGTGTGAGCTCAAGCTCAAACTCATCTGCCTCCTCATGTGTAAAGGCATCAATCTTATTAAAGACCATGATGGTCGGCTTATCTTGGCTTTGAATCTCCTGCAAGATGGTGTTCACGCTAGCGATGTGGTCCATGAAACTCGGGTGGCTAATGTCCACCACATGCAACAACACATCCGCCTCGCGCACCTCATCTAGGGTTGATTTAAAGCTTTCGACCAATTGCGTCGGCAACTTCCTGATAAACCCAACGGTATCTGTCAGCAGCAAAGGCAAATTATCGATGTTGATTTTACGTACCGTCGTGTCCAAAGTGGCAAAAAGCTTATTCTCGGCCAACACATCGGTCTTACACAACAAATTCAGCAGGGTACTCTTCCCTACATTCGTATAGCCCACTAGCGCGACGCGGGATAGCTTGCCCCTATTGCTGCGCTGGGTAGTCATCTGCACATCAATCTTCTCGAGCTTCTTCTTAAGTAAGGAGATCTTTTGCTGGATGATACGTCTATCCGTTTCAATCTGGGTTTCCCCAGGACCGCGCATCCCAATCCCTCCTTTTTGACGCTCAAGGTGTGTCCACATTCGAGTCAATCGTGGAAGCAGGTATTGATATTGGGCCAATTCTACTTGGGTTCGTGCATAACTGGTTTGCGCACGGGCGGCAAAGATGTCCAGAATTAAATTTGTTCGGTCCATCACCTTCACCTCCAGCAAAACCTCAATATTTTTCAGCTGCGACGGCGTAAGCTCGTCATCGAAAACGACGAAGTCAATGTTCTCCGCATCCACATATCCCTTGATCTCCTCCATTTTTCCGGAACCCAAGAAGGTTCGAGTATCGGGACGAGATAGTTTTTGGGTAAAAATGTGCATTGTATCCGCCCCGGCAGTATCTGCTAGGAACCTCAATTCCTCCAAATACTCCATAGACTTCTCCTCATCTTGGTCCTTATTAATAATACCAATGAGGATACAACGCTCACGTTGAAGCGAATCCTTTTTCTTGAGCTCTAACATGTCTGAGGTTTACGCGCCTTGTAAGAAGGCTTCCCAAGGCAATCGCAAAGCGATCAAAAACAATCCGATGCCAAACCAAACCACTACTGGCTTTGCTTTCTCTGCATCCGTAGTACCTCTCTTCGACTTCGCATTACCAACGGTAATCAACACTGCTGCAATAATCATCGTCATCGGATGTTCTACGTATTTGAAACGCAAGGCACCATCGCCCATCAAGGTACCCATATCGGAGAACATATCCATGTTGAATCCAAACAACATGATTAGACCGATGGTCACTTGAAGGTGGGTAAGAATCAGCGCGATTTTATTTTGACGGGCCAATTTATCGGTAAACGCATTGTCCGATTTCCAGGCCAAAAAGTTCTGAACCAATACCGCCAACATCAACAATAAGTAGACAAAAGGCAGCCAGTGATGTAAGTGTAGTAATCCTGTGTACATCTATTCGTATTTTTCACAAAGTTACAAATCCACACGAAGCACACCCCCACTGTGAAGAAATACCTTTTATACACATTACTTGCAGCCTTGCTTTTCTTTGGCGGCCTCATGCCCCTACTCATCCTTGAATCCATCCAGGGGCGCTATACCCCGTCCACCGGGACTTTGGAGTTCCCTCCCCTTCGCGGCGACCTTCAACGACTACAGCAAAGCATCACCTACAAGACCATCAGCCAAGACCCACGAATGCTAGATACCGCCGCATTCGACGGCTTTGGCCAATTCCTTCGCGCCTCCTATCCCGACGTTTTCGCCACCCTCACCGTCGACACCTTTGGAACCCACACCTATTTCTTACACTGGCCCAGTCCTTCCCCCGAAGCCAAAAACTATCTCTTCATCGCCCACCAAGATGTAGTTCCAGTCGATCAAAAAAGCCTCGACCAATGGCATTACTCGCCCTTCAGCGGTACGTTCGAAGGTGCCCCAGGTGATTCTGATGGCGCCGAAATAGGCTACATCTATGGACGCGGCACTCTCGATGACAAAAGTTCCCTTATGGCCCTCATGGAAACCCTCGAGTCCCTAGCGTTTCAACACTTTCAACCTGCCTATAATCTCTATTTCTGCCTAGGTCAAGACGAGGAAATAGGCGGACAAGCCGGAGCAGCTCTCGTAGCGGAACATTGTCGCCAAACCGGACTCTCCTTTGAAGCCATCCTCGACGAAGGCGGCATTATTTCCACCGGCAGCATCCCAGGACTAAAAGAATCTCCAGTTGCTCTGATCGGTACTGCAGAAAAAGGATACCTCAGCGTAGAAGTTTCCTTCCATGTCGCTGGCGGCCACAGCAGCATGCCAAATAGCCAAACCGCCATCACCGAAAGTGCACTGTTCATCAACGACCTCAGCGAAGGACTATTTGAACCCCAATTCTCCCAACCCCTCAACGGCTTCATCGACCACCTCGCCCCAGAAATGCCTTGGACCCTGAAAACCGTTTTTGCGAATCGTTTCCTCACCGAACCCCTCCTTCTGAGCCTCTACCAAAAGAGCCATACAGGACGGGCTCTCACCAACAACACCGCCGTGGCCACCATCATGGCTTCGGGCATCAAGGATAATGTGGTTCCTGCGAGCGCCCGAGTCGTTTGTAATACCCGAATCTTGCCCGGCACTACCCCTGAGGATGTGCTCGCGCGCTACCAGGCGCTCGCAGCAGAGTACGGGGGAACTGTGGAGGCTTACCAAAACATGGGTAGTGCTGCGACCAATACTTCGAGTACGGAAAGTGAAGATTTCGTGAAATTGGGGCAAGCGGTGAAAGAGATTTTCCCAGAGGCGCTGGTTAGTCCTTATCTGACTGTTGGCGGCACCGACAGCAAGAATTTCCAAGGATTGTCGAAAAACACCTATCGCTTTTTGCCCATGACCTTAAGCCCGGAAGAAGTGGGCGGCATTCACGGCACGAACGAGCGCATCGCTTTGGAAGAGTATCGCAAGATGGTGCGATGGTATACGACCTTGGTCCAATTATGGAGTGAGGGAGAGTTTCCCAGTGCGAGCCATGAATAATTGAATCATGTGCTAGCGCTCGTGATCCCTCCGGCGAGTTGAGGAAAAGACATAAAAAAACCCGGGCGCTCCGCGCCCGGGTTTTTTAATATGCTAAGGGCTTTCCTCTTAGTGTATTCCAATATGGAAGTCTTGAATTAGTCCTTCTTCATTACGGAAAAAGTCCATTTCACAGCGGAATTGACCAGCATTTTGACTACTAAAACGTCCTGATGCGTGAAACATCATTCCATCTGATACACCTTCCTCAGAAGTAAACGTACCTAGAAATACATCATCAGAGGTAGTAATCTCGACAATTGAATTGATCACTCTCTCATTTTCCACCTCGATTTCCAAGTCTGCAAATGCTTTTCCTTCAAAAATTGGTCCGGTAACCTGCAATTCTACTTTCTTAAGCTTCAATTGCATAACCTCGTGACGAGCTTCAGTATGAGTAGCTTTACTAGCGGAGTGGCTCTCGTGACCGCCACCAAGAATTGGTGCAATAACAAGACCTACCAAACAAGTAAGCTTGATCAAGATGTTCATCGATGGGCCTGAAGTATCCTTGAATGGATCACCTACCGTATCACCAGTAACAGACGCTTTATGTGCTTCTGAGCCTTTGAAGGTCATTTCACCATCGATCATAACACCAGCCTCGAAAGACTTCTTAGCGTTGTCCCAAGCACCACCAGCGTTGTTCTGGAAGATGGCCCAAAGAACACCTGATACAGCAACACCTGCCATGTATCCACCTAGCATTTCAGCAGCCTGTTGACCAGAGTAACCAAATACCATCGGCAAGAAACCGATCACTAGTGGGAAGATGATGGTCATTGCACCCGGCAACATCATTTCTTTCAAAGATGCTTGAGTAGAGATCTCCACACACTTGTCGTACTCAGGCTCTGCTTTGTACTCCATGATGCCTGGGATCTCAGCAAATTGGCGACGAACCTCTTTAACCATCTCCATTGCAGCTTTTCCTACCGAGTTCATAGCTAATGCAGAGAACACTACAGGAACCATACCCCCTACGAATAGCATCGCAAGAACTGGCGCTTTAAAGATGTTGATACCGTCAATACCTGTAAAGGTTACGAAGGCAGCGAACAATGCCAATGCAGTAAGTGCTGCAGAAGCAATGGCGAAACCTTTACCAATCGCAGCAGTAGTATTACCTACTGAATCTAGAATATCTGTACGCTCACGTACTTCGTCTGGAAGTTCGCTCATCTCAGCGATACCACCCGCGTTATCGGCGATAGGACCGAAGGCATCGATAGCCAACTGCATTGCAGTAGTTGCCATCATCGCAGAAGCTGCGATAGCCACACCGTAGAATCCTGCGAACGCGTAAGCGGCCCAAATAGCGCCAGCAAACAAAAGGATTGGAGCGAAAGTCGAAATCATACCTGTACCCAAACCAGCGATAATGTTGGTTGCAGCACCTGTAGATGATTTTTGTACGATATCAAGAACTGGCTTTTTACCCAAACCAGTGTAGTATTCTGTAAAGTAAGAGATCAATGCACCTACTACCAAACCAACAACTACAGCGCCGAAAACATCACCGCTTGTTACTGTCTTCACTCCTTCACCGAAGAAGTTCATGTCCATGGCTGCAGGAAGCATCATGTTGATCAATACATATGAACCGATCGCAGTCAATACGATAGACGTCCAGTTACCCATGTTCAATGCACGCTGAACCTCTGGCTCTTTCGCGTCATTGCTGTTCACACGGATAAGGAAAGTGCCAATGATTGAGAATAGAATACCTACACCTGCAATCATTAGTGGAAGAAGAATTGGACCCATACCCAACGCTTCACCTGTAGATTGAAGGTGCTCGTTGATGACGTAGTTACCCAATACCATAGAAGCCAATACTGTGGCTACGTACGAACCGAACAAATCGGCACCCATACCCGCAACATCACCTACGTTATCACCTACGTTATCTGCAATAGTCGCAGGGTTACGTGGATCATCCTCAGGAATACCTGCTTCAACTTTACCTACAAGGTCAGCACCTACGTCGGCAGCTTTAGTGTAGATTCCACCACCTACACGCGCAAACAAAGCGATAGATTCAGCACCTAGAGAGAAACCGGCCAAGGCTTCCAAAACGACTGTCATGTCGTTGTAGAAGTTACCACCTTCAGTCATGAACCAGCCTACAAGCAATGCGAACAATGCACTAAGACCAAATACAGCAAGACCAGCAACACCCAATCCCATTACTGTACCTCCACGGAACGATACTTTCAAAGCCTCTGGCAACGAAGTACGAGCCGCTTGCGTAGTACGAACGTTTGCATCAGTAGCGATACGCATACCAATGTTACCGGCGATAGCAGAGAATACTGCACCGATCACGAAGGCAACTACGATGAACCAGTGTGTGGTTTCAACGACAGAAGAAATAATACCGAGAAGAATACCGGCAATGACAACGAATACGGCAAGGATGCGGTACTCAGCATTCAAGAATGCCATGGCGCCTTCTTTTATATAAGAGGCCAATTTTGACATTTTTTCGGTTCCAGTGTCTTGTTTAATAACCCATGAACGTAGAACGAACATGTAAGCAAGACCGACAAGCCCAAGAATTGGGACTACATAAAGCAAGTTTTCCATTATACTATGGTTTGATTTCAAATAATCAGCCCTCCTTGCGTTTACAAAGAGGGCTGCAAATATAAGTCTTAGAGTCTTTATCTCAACCTAGGTCGAAAAAGCTCTAGGTTATTTAACATACATGACCGATTTCACTGCGTCGATCACCTGTCCTACCTGTGGCAAGAATGCCTCTAGAAGGGTTGGTGAATATGGCGCTGGAGTATCGGTAGTGGTGATGCGCTTCACAGGAGCATCTAGGTAATCGAAGGCTTCAGATTGTACTTTGTACGCGATTTCAGTCGCGATAGAGCCCAACGGCCATGCTTCTTCCAAACATACTAAGCGGTTAGTTTTCTTAACACTTTCAATCACGGTTGCGTAATCAATTGGACGGACCGTGCGCAAATCAATAATCTCACAAGAAATGCCTTCAGCAGCCAACAAATCAGCCGCTTCGTAAGCAACTTTGATGATTTTACCGAACGAGACGATGGTTACATCTGTACCCTTACGCTTGATATCAGCTACGCCGATAGGCAAGGTGTACTCGCCTTCTGGCACTTCGCCTTTGTCGCCGTACATCTGCTCACTTTCCATGAAGATTACAGGATCGTTATCGCGAATCGCACTCTTCAATAGTCCTTTACAATCGTAAGGGTTCGAAGGTACGATGACTTTCAAACCTGGACAGTTCGCGTACCAGCTCTCAAATGCTTGAGAGTGCGTCGCGGCCAACTGACCAGCAGAAGCTGTAGGTCCACGGAAAACGATGGGTACGTTGATCTGACCACCTGACATCTGCTTCATTTTAGCAGCGTTATTGATAATTTGATCAATGGCCACCATCGAGAAGTTGAACGTCATGAATTCCACGATAGGACGCAAACCGTTCATTGCTGCTCCCACAGAAATACCGGCAAAACCAAGCTCTGCAATAGGCGTATCAAGGACGCGCTTTGGACCAAATTCGTCCAACATTCCCTTTGATGCCTTGTAGGCTCCGTTGTATTCCGCTACTTCTTCACCCATCAAATAGATGCTCTCGTCGCGGCGCATTTCCTCGCTCATGGCCTCACACACGGCCTCTCTAAACTGGATTGTCTTCATAGTCAATAGATGTGTCGAGCGGCAAATATAGTATGCATTGCGGAGGTAGACTACCACAAAGTGGTATAGGAAGGAGAAAACTCAACAATTCCTACTTTTTTCCTTTGGATTTATTATGCATGCATAGTAATTTTAGGGACAGAAAAACACTATCACGTGAATATACTTGTTTGCATCAGCCATGTACCAGACACTACAGCGAAGATTAACTTTACTTCGGACGGTTCGGCATTGGATCCTGCAGGTGTCCAATTCGTAATCAACCCCTACGACGAATTTGGATTGACCAAAGCCCTTCATATTAAAGAAGCCCAAGGCGCGACCATCACCGTGCTAAACGTGGGCGGACCAGAAACAGAGCCTACTCTACGCAAAGCATTGGCCATTGGAGCCGATCAAGCCGTACGCATAAACGCCACCCCTACGGACGCTATCACAGTTGCAAAGTCCATCAAGAACCACATACAGGCGAACGCGTATGATTTGATCATTTGTGGACAGGAGAGCATCGACTACAATGGACAACAAGTTCCTGCCATGGTCGCGGCTTTCCTCGAACTTCCATTTGTCAATGCTTGTGTAGGACTAGATATTAATGGCGGTTCTGCTACTGCTAAGGTAGAAATCGACGGCGGACACGCATCTTACAGCTGTTCACTCCCTATGGTCGTGGGCGGTAAAAAAGGATTAGTTGAAGAAAAAGACCTCCGTATCCCAAACATGCGCGGCATCATGACGGCTCGCACCAAACCTCTTGCAGTAGAAGAAGGTGAGGGCGGCGGTCATACCGCAGCGGTTTCCTTTGCAAAACCGGCAGCGAAATCAGCAGTGAAATTAGTCCCAGCGAACCAAGTAAATGAGCTCGTACGCTTGCTGCACGAAGAATCAAAATCCATCTAAAACGAAGCATGATGATTATAGTATTTGTTGAAAGTTGGAATAACCAATTCAAAAAAGCTTCGTTTGAAGCAGTGAGCTATGCCCGCAGCTGGGCCAATACGGCCGGATGCGGCGTACGTGCTATTACCTCCGCCTTGGCGGAAAACGCGAGCCAATTGGCCCAATACGGTGCCGATGAAATCGCAACCCTAGAACTCGCACAAACTGGCGCCGGAATTGGCGCACAATTAGCGGGACTCGTGGGCGACGCTCAAGGCGTTGTTGTCGCAGGAACTGCCATGGGAAAAATTATTGCCCCTACCCTTGCCGCATTGACCAGCGGCGCATTGAGCACGAACACCACCGGCACACCTACAAGCACAAGCCCAGTAGTTGTGGAGCGTGGAGCTTTCTCCTCCAAGGGAATTGAAACTATCTCGTTGAACAATGGATTGCCTATCATCAGCTTCGTTCCTAATGCCATCGGCATCAAAGAGGAGGCAGGTGGAGGTGCCATGATTACAGTCGAAGCGGCGGGAGCGGATAAACTCACCACCAATGAAGTGAGCGTGGCCAGCGGCAAGGTGGCATTGCCGGAAGCCGAAATCGTAGTTAGCGCAGGCCGAGGCTTGAAAGGTCCTGAAAATTGGGGCATGATAGAAGAGCTCGCCGATGTGCTTGGCGCGGCCACTGCATGCTCTAAACCGGTCAGTGATATTGGGTGGAGACCTCATAGTGAACACGTGGGTCAAACCGGTATCCAAGTCAACCCGAATCTGTATATTGCGGTAGGAATTTCAGGCGCTATTCAACACCTCGCTGGGGTGAGCGCGTCGAAGACTATCGTAGCCATAAACACCGACCCTGAAGCACCCTTCTTCAAGGCCGCGGATTACGGGATTGTAGGCGACGCTTTTGAAGTTGTTCCTCAGCTGATTGAGGAACTGCGCGCCTTCAAGGCCGCCAACTAAATGCATGAAGTAGAACTCACTGTAAAAGGACTCTCTTACAGTCAAGGAAAGTCAGGAGCTTATGCCCTCATCCTCGCCGAGAAAGGTGAGAGAGGCCGTAAGCTTCCCGTCGTTATAGGCGGTGCTGAAGCGCAAAGTATCGCCGTTGCCATGGAGAAATCTGTGGCCCCTCCCCGTCCATTAACCCACGACACTTGGGTCAACATGCTCAAAGAGATGAACGTCATTGTGGAAAAGGTGGTCATCCACCGCTTGGTCAATGGGATCTTCTTCGCCAGTATTTACAGTGTGGATGAAAACGGCAAGCAATTGATTTTTGATTCTCGCCCTTCCGATGCAGTGGCACTAGCCGTACGTGTGGAATGCCCTATTTATGCGCTAGATTCCTTGCTGGAGCAAGCCGGAATCACCCCTCAGGAAGAACAAGAGGCGGACGGTACAGCGACAGTGGAGGAAGAAGAATTGGAAACTCTTGAAGAGCAAAGTAGAGAAGAGCTCGAACAATTGCTTGAGCAGGCGGTGGAAAATGAAGATTATGAACTAGCCGCTAGGCTGAGAGATAAATTAGATAAGCTCAAATGATTCTGAGAAGTATTTTAGGAATCGCCGTACTCACCGCCGTGTTGTGGCTTTTCAGTTCAAATAAAAAAGCTATTAATTGGTGGATGGTTTTGAAGGGCCTTGGGCTCCAACTCATCCTGGCCTTGTGCGTCCTCAAAGTTCCCGGCGTGAGCTGGGCTTTTGAAAAATTCAGCCTCGCCGCAGTCACCTTGTTGGACTTTACCCGTGAAGGATCTATGTTTTTGTTTGGATCTCTAATTACGGATGAAAATCCAGACGGCGAAAAAATTGGTTTAGCATATATTTTCGCTTTCCAAGTATTGCCGACGGTCATTTTCTTCTCCGCAGTTACCTCTTTATTGTACTACTTCGGCATTCTCCAAAAAGTCGTAAAGGCCATGGCTTGGGTCATGCAGAAAACACTTCGACTATCTGGGGCTGAATCGCTAGCCGCAGCTGGTAATATCTTCATCGGTCAGACCGAAGCACCCTTGCTGGTAAAACCCTATATCGCGAAGATGAGCCGTTCAGAATTGCTCAGCTTGATGGCAGGAGGTATGGCCACCATCGCCGGTGGTGTATTGGCCGCCTACATCGGTTATTTGGGCGGTGATGATCCAGAACGTCAATTATTTTTTGCCAAACACCTCTTGACCGCTTCTGTCCTTTCGGCTCCTGCCGCCTTGATTAGTGCAAAGATTCTATTGCCTGAAACGGAAGATGTAGAGGAAGTGGCGGAAATCAGTTCCCAAGATATGGGTTCAAACGCCCTTGACGCCATCTCAAACGGAACCACAGAAGGAGTGAAGCTAGCCGTGAATGTCGGTGCCATGTTATTGGTGTTTACCGCCCTCGTTTATGGAGTGAACTACCTTTTCGTAGAGGGTATCGGTTCTTGGACCGGCCTGAATGCTTGGGCAGCAGATTTCACGAATGGACGTTACGACTCCTTCTCGTTGCAATTCATCATGGGCGCAATTTTGAGTCCGATCGCATGGATTCTTGGGGTACCGCCAGAGGATTTGTTATTGGTGGGCCAATTACTTGGTGAAAAAACCATCCTCAACGAGTTCTATGCCTATGTAACTTTGACCGACATGAAAAACGCTGGGCTGTTCGCTTCAGAGCGTTCAATCACCCTCAGTACCTACATGCTTTGTGGGTTCGCCAACATTGCAAGTATTGGTATTCAGATTGGTGGTATTGGCACCATTGCGCCGTCGAGACGTAAAGATTTGAGCGAGCTCAGTATCAAGGCACTTATTGCAGGTACCGTCGCCTCTCTATACACCGCTGCAATCGTAGGATTAATGATCTAATATGTCCACACCTCAGACCATAGAAAAAGTCATTTTGGGCGTTGACCCGGGGACAGTGGTTATGGGGTATAGTGTGGTTCATATTATCAAGGGTGAGATTAAGCCTTTGGTGATGGACGTGATTAAGTTCAATACGAAATTGGACCATTACACCCGCTTGGCTAAAATCTTCGAAGAACTCTCCAAAATTGTAACGCTATATACACCAGACGAAATGGCCCTCGAAGCGCCATTTTTTGGGAAGAATGTGCAGTCCATGCTGAAACTAGGTCGTGCCCAGGGCGTTTGTATGGCCACCGCTCTATCGAAACAGATTCCGGTTTTCGAATACAGCCCGCGTTTGGTCAAGCAAAGTATCGTAGGAAACGGGAACGCGAGTAAGGAGCAAGTCAGCGGAATGCTCAAGGCGATGTTCCCAGGGACAGAACACCGTTATCTAGATGCTTCTGATGCCCTGGCTGTGGCCGTGTGTCATCACAATCAAACCACGGGTATTGCATCTCCGAAACACGGCGCAGGGAGCAAAAAAAACTCCGGCAAAAAAGGCCGGAGCGGAAATTGGGAACAATTTATTCAGCAGAATCCAGAGCGTCTAAAATAGACGCCGCTATGGACATCATTTCCTCACTGTTCAAAGACAAAGGAGTATTTGCAAAGCTTAATTCATGCTCGGCCTCAATAGGCACTAGATGCAAATGCGCATGCGGCACTTCCATTCCTAAGACCATCGATCCTATTCGCTTACAAGGCACCACTTTCTTAAGCGCCTTAGCCACGCGCTGACTAAACAACATTAGTCGTTGGTAATCCTCCTCTGGCAATTCATACAATTCGTCTACCTCAAGCTTCGGTACACAAAGTGTGTGGCCTTTTTTCAAAGGACGAATGTCTAAGAAGGCAATGTTGTGTGCATCCTCCGCCACCTTATAGCAAGGAATATCTCCAGCGATAATTTTGGTGAAGATGCTAGACATATTCTAAACCATTGTGATTTCGAGAATTTCAAAATTCATAGTACCGCGAGGTACTTGAATCTCGGCAACCTCCCCTACTCGCTTTCCGAGAAGACCTTTTCCGATAGGGCTGCTCACGGAAATCTTACTTTGCTTGATATCTGCTTCCTTCTCTGCCACGAGACTGTAAGACATAGTAGCACCATTGGCCACGTTTTTCAACTTGACCTTGGTCAAAACACCAACCTTCGATAGATCGATGTTCTCACTGTCCAATACGCGTGCGTTGGCCAAGACATCCTCAAGTTTGGCAATCTTCATTTCCAACAACCCCTGAGCTTCTTTCGCCGCATCGTATTCTGCATTCTCACTCAAATCCCCCTTATCTCTTGCCTCGGCAATTTGATTAGAGATATGCGGGCGCTCCACAGTTTTCATGTGTTCTAATTCCGCACGTAGCTTTTTCAACCCGTCTGGGGTGTAATAACTTACTGATGACATTTCTGTAATAGTCTTACTAAAAAAGAGGCCAAACGGCCTCTCTTAAACTTTAATAATGCAAAGGTATATAACTTTCCGAATTACAAGCTAATGCGTACTCCAATAGAGTGAATTCCACTGAATGCAGAAGTCGTTCCACGGTACGAATAGTCGATGGCAAAGCTTCCTTCCTCCGAAGTTGGGACATTGAAGCTAAATCCACCACAGATCCCTGAAATGGCAGAAGTACCTAGGTCGTCTGCACGGTTATCAAAGACTTTATATCCTAGACGTAATTGGAACAATTCCTTCAAACTGTACTGTACACCGGCATGGTAAGTATCCTTCTCAAAGGCATTCGAAGCAAAATTCAACGCTCCGGTTACCTTGCCCTTTGGCAGCAACCAATCGTACGAACCTCCAATACTCAACTGCGTCGGCAATTCGAATTTCGCCGAACGGCTCTCAAATGTTTGTGAATAGGCTACACCATAGGTCGGTACTGGCAAGGTTACCCCAAAACCATCACCTTGATAGGTAACACTTGGACCCACATTCTTCAATGTGATCCCAAACTTATACTTATCGTTTTCACCTGTACGGTACTGAACGCCTGCGTCAAAACAAACCCCATTAGTGTTTAGGTTCGAAATAGAGCTGCTGTACATTTTGACATTAACACCTCCGTAGATATTCTCGGTAAACTTCTGAGCATAACCCATGTTAATCACCAAACTTTGAGGGCTAATGGTTGCACCTGTTCCTTCCGGTTGATCTTCTGTGGTTACTTCCCACTCGCCGTAATCAAAGGCACTCAATCCTAGGGTAAGGAAGCCTACATCACTCACGCGCTGTACCAGCGTGGCACCGTTCATGTTAATGCCGGCACCGACCAACCATTGCGTGTTGCTGAAGGTCACTTCTGTATTCAAGTTCGTCGCAGCAATACCAGCGATGTTTAAGAAGGTTGCATCCATTCCTGTTGCACCGGCAACGTTCACGGAAGCCCAGCCCGCAGAGCGCGCAAAAGGGTTAATTAAAAGCTCCGAAGCACCCGCTGAACCCGCACGTTGTGGGTTACCTGCAGTAGCGATACTGAAGGTGGCTACGGTTAAAACGATAGAGAGGTATGATTTCAATTTCATAATAGTTCTTCTCTTAGAATGAGTTCAAATCCACTGGACGCATAGCACCGAACCACTTCACGATTTTCTCGCCGAGGTCACCCGCATCAACGTGGATGATATATACCCCAGAAGCAATAGGTACGTTGTAGGTGTTCTTCAAATCCCACTCCACATAGGTCATGCTGTTGTCCTTGCGGATCTGACGAATCAACGTTCCACTTGTCGTAAAGATGCTGATGGTACAGGTTTCAGGTAGGTTGGTGATTTTCACCGTATTGTCCAACTGTGAGGTTTCGTAAGTACTGAATCCATAGTATGGGTTCGGTACCACACGAATGGTTTCAAGCGCACTTGATCCCACAGTATCGACATATGTTTTCGTTGCAATGTTCGAAGTGTTGAACATGAATTGCGGATTGCCATTGTTTGGAGCATCGGCCAACTGACGAGAGCTGTAACTCGTATTCATACGAATGCGTACTCGCGTTTCTGTTGGCAATTCTGTATATGGATCGAAGTCCATGCCTTGACGCAGTGTTGGCATTCCGATCCAACGAACAGAACGCCAGAAGTTAGCCTTGGCAATGTTTCCAATACCACCAGATTTCACGAGGTCCCCCATCAAATCCTTCAATGGCCAATTATTAATATTCGCTCCGGTATAGGCAAGATCCGTAATGCTACCACTAATCTTATCCTGATCTGCGAATACATAGATATAGTGCTGACCACCGAACACGTAACCACCATTTACGGTATTACCTGGCGGCAAGAATTCGCGATCTGTGGGATTCCACAACATGTCGCTACCGTTCTCACCTGGCAACCATGAATTTTCGCCGAAGGCCATGCTTAAACGTTTACCCGTTTCGATATCAATAGCATATCCTGGGAAGTAAGACCAACCCGGCTCCATGGCTGGGGCACGCTTAAGTTGTCCATTCTCCAAGGTCCATGAGGTATCTTGGCGCTGTGTCAATTTCTTATCTCCATGTTCACTCAAGTTTTCATCTTCGGCTAATTCGAATACCGGCACACGCGTCCATAAATTCGAATCATCAGTAAACACAATATCTATTGAATGTAAATCTTCGGCATCAGCCAAATTTCTACCTATACTAACCGCAGGCCCCATACCGTAATTATTGTAACCGTTGACTACAGTTCTATTGTTAGCCGACGCATACATGTAAGGACCCCAAGTACCATCAACGATATTCTCAAAGTGTCCTTTAGCATCACCGTTTTGATCTGGATATAGCGTTGCAGGTTCCTCGGTTGGGAAGGTATTCGTTCCTGCTAGAATCCAGTTGTACGGCGAATAGCTCTTATCGTCTTTAATACCCGACCACCATTCTTTCGACGGGTCTTCGTAAATGATTTCTGAGAAAATTACCCCATTATCATAGATGCCTTCATTATCACCACCCGGCGATGGAGCTTGCTGAACAGCAACAGAAAGTCCAAGTCCTGGAATGATTTGTTCGTTGTAAAAAGAGATTGTAGAATCTGATTGTGCAATGATTGCTCCTGCACCATCCGTGATTTCCCATTTAGCGTTGTTATTTGCACCATCGAAAGTCAAGGTGTACTGGCCATTCTTTACTTCAAGTGGATCTACAACTTTAATGTCTACTGGTCCCATACCGCCCATGTAGGTCGGCTGGCCAGAAGCATTACCCGCTAAAATTGTATTGACCTCTTCAGGTGTCAATTCTAGTTCACCTGCACCATTACCAATACCGTCTAGACGCTTAATCTCTGGTCCATCTCCATACTGGGCCACTTGGATAGTACCGCCCTTCTCAGAATCAATCTGGTGAGGAATAGCCATGTAGGTCTTAATGTTACGACGACCTGCTAAGAATGGAATCTTTTGACCGCCTGGCGCTGTTGTTGGGTTGAATACTTCAAATTGATTTTGACCGTAGGCAATCACTGTGAAGTAGTACTCTCTATGGTTAATGAGTGTACGGTCACCTGTAGCGAAGGCATCTTCCTTGATCTGGAACGAAGTGAAGACACCGTCGTTGTTTGAGGTCAAGGTCATATCCTGTGGTACCAAAGCGTTCAAATCTGGATCCACTTCCCAGTTGATAAGCTGAGTCAAACCATTTTTGATATCACACTGTGCCACCATACGGCTTTGTGTAGGATCGTAAAGGTCTGATATGCTCACATCGCTGTTCGCAAGTTGGAAGATTTGGAATCCTTCAAAAGTGTAATCGAAGAAATCTGGATTCACGTTCAAAATAGAATCGCGGTCGTCAGGATTCACTGTAATAAGTGGATCGCGCTCACGGTAGCTAAACCCAAGGTTATTGCTACCAGGACCATAGGTGAGTTTCAAGATCAACTCACGGTCTAGTTCTTGAATTTCTACATCTGGAGCATCAGGACCATTCAATACCTGGAAACAGTTATCGAAAAGCTTCTGCGCTTTATCATCTGCGATGATGACTTTTTCAACGGAAGCAAAAAGGTCGTTGTTGATAAGGTCACGCTCCCATACCACCCCAGTGGTTACGAAGTTCAAGGCACCCGGTGCCAATGAGAATGGACCCGCACTGTGAAGACCGCGCTTATCCTCTTTGTTCGCTGGGCTTTCCCACCAATCTACTGGAGAATATGGAGGGTAAGCACCGGTAGTGTCGTAAGACATACCTGGGTAGGCAAACTGTGTTGAAGTACCATTACCTGAGGCTACGAAACCATCACCGTTTCCAAGATCTCCAGGACCTGAAGGAGTTTCAATGATCAACTCAGAACCGTTCTTCCACAACGCTCTCATGTAGTTGTAGAACTGTGTAGCGTTGGCAGGGTTACCAGAGATGTTAGAAGAGGTGTTGTTATAGTACATGAAGTGGCTCATGATGATACGCTCGTTCACACCAGTAGTTGGATCTTCAGCAACACAAATTCCCGTTTCAGGATCCTTCACACCATCGACACAACCGTCACGATCGTTGTCGATACCGTCGAAGTAATCTGCGAAAGGACCTTGGAAGAAGTCGAAACCAACAGCCGGCGGATTCAAACCGTAGCCCAATGGACCTTCGTCGTCTGTATCTGAATTGTAACAGTACCCTAGACCACGAGCAATATCACAACCAATAATATCATCCGTGTAGTTCCCCAAATCCGGATCAAACCAGGTAGAGAAGTACGTATTGGTCAAACGGAAGGTTGAACGGTTGATGATTCGGTAGTTGTTGAAGGTCATGTTGTTCACCTCATCATTAGTAGAGAAAGCGAAGGCTTGTGCACGAATTTCGAAACCTAGTGCACCTGCCTGTGATTCAGTGTGAACGTTACCACGGTCGTTGTATACCCACCAAATAGTTTGGTCACCGTAGAGTACATCAGTTTCTTTATCACGACAATCATATTCTTTATCGATATCGTAGGCTGGGTAGTCGATCAAGTAATCGTATACACCATCACCATCGCGGTCAATGAACGGAGCTAATTGGTAAGGTAATTCACCATCTACCCCATTACCTGGCCATTCTTTAATGCTTTCAGGAATCTGTGCTTCGTAACCTGGGAAGAGTTCGGTGTCGTCACAATCTGGATCATCCAAACACTCCAACCAAGCTTTGTGTACGTCCACTTCCTCACGCATGATGATCCAGTGGCGGTCGTACTTATCACAAATTTCTTTGTTGATCGATGCAGTACCATCCGTAGTCAATGGACCAGGCCAGTAGTCGTTCCCTGATTGACGGTAGGTCATGGCGGCCAATTTTAGTTGGTTACCCTCATCAACACCACCGAGCCAAAGAGAACCCGCGAACATCGAGTGCTTGTTTGAACCCTTCGGCACCTCGTAGCGAGCGGTGTTCAAATCCCACCACATATCGCCACCACCGAGGATGGTTGCACGCACGTTGTTTATACTCAAATCGCTCTGCGCTTTCGACGGCTGACACAATTCCTCTACGGTTTTCATAGAGCCTGTGGTTTCACCGGTCTTGGCAGCACCTTGCACTTCTCTTGCGGATAGTGGCAAGGCGGCGATTGAGGCTAGTAAAAGGAGATACGCTTTTTTCATATTGCTGTTTTCCTGTGCTTCTTAAATATTATAGTCCAATGCGAAGACCCAAACGGATTCTTCGTGGCAAACTGTAAAGTCCTGGGTTAGCCAAACTGATGTTGTACAAGTCTGCAAAAGACTGTGCATTCGTTTGGAACTGGATGGCGTTCTGTCCCTGGGGAGAACTCAAGTAACCATCGTCTGATGGAGAACCCGTGAACGAGTACACGCCTAAGATGTTCTGAGTATTCAATGCGTTCAACACCTGAACGTAAATTTCAAAGTTGCTGAACGGACCTTCGCTGTAGTTCCAAACTTTGTTTGCAGTAGCGTCGATACGGAAGCTCCATGGTAAACGAGAACCATTGATGTTACCCGTAATAGGCGTCGCACCATCGGTCAAACCATAAGCCAATGAACGACGAGTATATGGAGTACCTGAGTTAGCGTTCAATACTACGTTCACCCCAGCGTTTTCGAACATACGCATGCCGAACCAAACCGGACCATTGTAGGCTGGACCTCCACCGTAACGGTAGTCCATGTTCATCACTACTTGGTGACGTGAATCATAGCTCAAAGGAAGGATGTAGCGCAAGTTAGGTTGGCCAGAACGTGCGATGTTGGCACCAGAATTGGCCCCTGAACCTGTACCATCTGCAAACTGAAGGGTGTAGTTCGCGTTCAAACGAACATTGCCTGTACGGCGCAGATCGTAGGCTACTGTATATCCTTTCACCGTACCGAAATCCAAGTTTCCGTAAGCGATGTAGGTAATAGGATAGGCCTCTGTAAAACTCAAGGTCTGCATCATATCACGCATCTCGCGGTAGAAGGCACTCAATTTCAAGGCGCTGTTATCGTTCAATTTTTGGCGGAAACCGATCTCGTAATCTGTGGTACGTTGTGGTTTCAAATCTGGGTTTGCTAGGAAGCTACCGTTTTGTCCATTCTCCAACTGCAAGTAGGTGATCGGGTTCATACGGTTCAGTCCTGGATCCGGACGCTGAACCAAGATGTCGTAATGTGCGAAGAATTCCGCCTCATCCGAAATAGGGAACTGGAATGAAACGCGAGGGCTCACTGTTACCTGAGGTACATAATCCTTGAAGCTTTCGTCTGCAGTGACGGCTAGCTTTTGGTCTTCAATACCTGGTTTTTTCAAGAAAGGCTTGATACCACCACTGATATCTGCAATGTTCTTCGGGTTAGCTTCTACTTCACCTGCGGCAGTGTACCAAGTAAATCCGTCACGGTAACCCACAATTGAAGATGGGTTCTCTTGATCGTCTACATATACCACAGCATCAGGAGACATCCCTTCAGGAACGTTGTAGCCTGCTAGTGAAGTCGCGTCTAGTTGGCCCACGGTGTACGCTGGGTACAATACAAATGGATCTGCCAATACCGGTTGGTTCGCATCAAAACGATCCACACGCACCCCAATGTTAAAAAAGAGATCTTCGAAGGTAAACTGATCTTGGATGTATCCCGCCATGTAGATAGGCTCGAAAGCACCTACTGTACGGTTCGAATTCCCTTGTGCATCAGTAGAGAAGAAGTCGTTTAATGAAGGACGAGAAGTTAATCTGTTTCCTAGGTAGTCGTATCCAAAGTAGCTGACATACTGTCCAGAACCAATA
>Ga0255752_10001129_pt1 | contig 31460 bp, 24 predicted proteins | sample 011ome_25_FD_179952 | JGI IMG/M metagenome (GOLD analysis project Ga0255752, IMG submission 179952) | Coastal salt marsh microbial communities from the Groves Creek Marsh, Skidaway Island, Georgia - 011512CT metaG (version 2) | ecosystem: Environmental > Aquatic > Marine > Intertidal zone >... | reverse complement strand
CTTTTCTGCCGCCAGCTGACCTTCATGAACCATGTCCGCGCCGAACCAAATGATCAAAGCAATGGCACCAAAGAGGCCAAAGGTGATGAAGCTAGCAAAGGCCCCGCGGTAATAACCGCCCTTCACTGCTAGTCCAACTACTGCGCTAATACGCTTTGCATAGCGACTGCGCTCCCAAGTTTCGTTGGCGAAGGCCTTCACGGTCTGAATACCTGCAAAGGTTTCTTCAACGATGGTGTTTGAAGCGGCCACTTCATCCTGCACCTTCTTGGCGTATTTTCTGATGAATCGGCCAAAAATGATGGTCACGATGATCAGTGGTGGAATGACTGCAACTATGAATAGGGTCAGCTTGATCGAGGTAAATGCTAGGATGGCAATCCCGCCAACAACCATGGAGATACCACGTAGAAATTCAGCTAATGTGGTCGTTAAGGTCTCCCCAATCTGGGAGGTATCGGAAGCCACACGCGAGTTCAACTCTCCCACGCGCTTGGCGGAAAAGAAACTCATCGGCAAATGAATCAATCGGCTGTAGAGGTCTTCTCGAATGGCGGCAAGCGCTCGTTCGGTAACCATCACAAAAATGACCACACGAAAAAAACTCGCCACACTCTGTACGAGCAAGAGCCCCATCATCATGAGCATATTGTCCCCGAGGTTATCCGGAGTAGACGACATCAACCCTCCCAAAAGTTTTGGGAACATCAAGGAGGTAATCATGGTTACAATAAGGAACACGAATCCCAAAGCCCACAGTCCCTTGTTTGGACCAACGTAGGCGAATATTTTCGTGAGCTGACGAAGGTCGCTCATCTTAAGCGGTTTGCGCTTTTTATCTGCCTTTGGGTCCAATTCCGTAGTTCTTTCACTCATACCGGCGAAGTTACGGCTTATGACCTACCTTTGCCACCGAAAATTTTACCAAATGGCGGGAGCAGAAAACATCAAACCCTACCACGACAGCGAAGCTGAAAAGAAGGAACAAGTAGCAGAAATGTTCAACAACATTTCAAAGCGTTACGATCTTTTGAATCACCTCTTATCCTTAAACATAGATAAGGGTTGGCGCCGTAAGGTCGTTCGTATGATCAAGGCCGATTCTCCTTCGGTCGTGCTCGACGTTGCCACAGGTACCGCAGACCTTGCCATTGCCCTAGCTAAAGGTACAGGTGCCGACATCACCGGTGCTGATATTAGCGAAGGAATGCTCAGCGTGGGTCGCGAAAAAATAGCGAAGAAAGGGCTCGCTAAAAAGATAGTTCTTGAACTGGGTGATAGTGAAAACCTGCCCTACCCAGATAACACCTTTGATGCCATCACAGTGGCTTTCGGAGTACGCAACTTCCAGAATTTACACAACGGATTGAAAGACATGGCACGTGTGTTGAAGCCGGGCGGTCAATTGGTCGTGCTTGAATTTAGCCAACCGCAGTATTTCCCATTCAAACAGATCTACTGGTTCTATTTCAAAGCCATCCTTCCTACCGTAGGGAAATTGGTCAGTAAAGATGCAAGAGCGTATACCTACCTCCCTGAGAGTGTGGAAGCTTTCCCGTACGGTAAGGCCTTCGAAACCGAATTAGAGAAAGCAGGCTTAAAGCCAACCAAAACACAACCAGTAACTTTTGGTATAGCCTCCATTTACCAAGCAAGAAAATAAGCCCACAGGCGTTATTTAGCTGATGAGAATTCGTATTGCCGCCATTTTATTTGCTCTACCGCTGCTCGCGAGTGCGCAATTTTCGCGTTTACGCAACCAGCCGCTGTACGATTTGAATCCTTTACACTTTGGATTCCACATGGGGTTGAACTACTACAACTTCAACATGGACCTCAAGGATCTCAGCCAGAACCCAGATATCTTTGGCGTCGAGAGCGAGGCCCTTCCAGGCTACAACATCAACATCATCTCAAATTTGAGGTTGAGCGAACACTTTGATTTGCGTTTTACCCCGGGCTTTGCCGCCACGGTGCGTCGATTGCATTTCGACCTAATCAACCCGTTTACCGACGAGCGCGTGATCGCCACACGTCAAATTGAGAGTTCCTACGTCCAATTCCCGCTCCACCTTAAATTCAAATCGGTACGTATAGATAACTACCGTTTGTTCCTAATGGGCGGTATTCGCTACACGAACGACCTTGCCTCAAAGGCGAAAGTGGTGGACGACAACCTGTTTAAACTTCAGCGCCACGGCGCAGATTACGAGATTGGCGTAGGAGCCGATTTCTACTTCGAATACTTCAAATTCTCTCCTCAAATCCGCGCCGCCTGGGGAATGACGAATTTGTTAGTTCAAGACGGCACCTTGCCTGTGGAAGCCTTTGACGGGATCCGCAACCGTGCCATCCTCATTAATTTCTCCTTCGAATAGTGAATAAAGGCGTCGGCTACATGCTCATCTCTGTCGGGTGTTTTGCAGCCGTCAACCTCATGGTGAAATTCTTACCACACCTGCCCGCGACAGAATTGGTACTGTTTCGTTCTTTGATCACGTTTGTCATCAGTTACCTGTTGCTTCGTGGCAAGAAAGTCAATCCTTGGGGCAACAATAAAAAGTGGCTTTTGATCCGAGGAATCGCAGGCACAACCGCCCTCACGGTCTTCTTTTATACCATTCAAAAGATGCCGCTCAGTGCCGCGGTAACCATTCAATACCTCAGTCCATTTTTCACAGCCTTCATCGCTGGAATACTTCTAGGTGAGCGAACGCGCTGGGTACAATGGCTCTTCTTTGTCGTTTCCTTCGCAGGGATTGTTGTCGTTAAAGGATCAAGCGCTCAGATTCCACCGGCCTTGATGGCCCTGGGTATTTTCTCCAGCATGTTCTCTGGACTGGCCTACAACAGCATCCGAAAACTCAAAGACGAAGAGCCGCTCGTAGTAGTGATGTACTTTCCGCTCGTCGCACTACCCATCATGATTGCTTTCAGCTTTTTCAACTGGGTCACTCCCGTTGGCATGGATTGGCTCCTACTCTTAGGCATAGGTCTGATGACCCAATTCGCTCAACTCTACATGACCAAGAGCTACCAACTCTCCGAAGTGAATACGGTCGCACCACTGAAATACATAGGGGTCATCTTCGCACTGACTTGGGATGTAGTGTTGTTCGATTTTATTCCGAACGCCCAGATGTACCTGGGGATCGCGTTAGTAATTGGAGGGGTTCTCCTAAACCTGAGGTTTAAGAGCCGATTGAACAAGCGTGCGCGTAAAGCAGCGTAGCCCCACTGACCGCAACATTCAGACTCTCCATCCTTGATGCATCACCAGCCAAGGTAATGGCCGGACCTTGCTCCTTCAAGAATGCGGAAGGCCCTTGCCCTTCATTGCCCAACACCAATATGGTTTTCTCGGGCCAATTGAAATTTCTAGAATCTTCACCGTGCATATCTGCGATGACCCAGCTAAAGCCGTTCTCACTAGCCCATGCCGCCCATTGCTCCTCTTCGAGCTGCACGATACGACTAAAGGCATGAGCACTCATGGAACTCTGCACGACTTTAGGCGAAAAAGGATCTACCGTTCCCACCGTGGTGGCAACACAATCCACCCCGTACCATAGAGCTGTACGCAACAGCGTACCCACATTGCCTGGGTCTTGAACGCGGTCTAGGAGCAAAATAAAATTGGCTTGCTGAAAATCTTCCACCCCAAAATTTGGCTGCTCAAATAGCGCTAAAATGGGAGATGGTGTCTCCAAGAAAGTGATGCGCTTCATTTCCGCTTCAGAAATCTGAACGCAACGTACGTCGCGAAAATCTTCGCCCAATTCATCAACATGGTAAACAATGTCGGCCGGTATGCCTGCGGAAACAAAATCTCGTACTAACTTCATTCCCTCAGCAGTAAAGAGTCCCGTTTTTTTACGGTTCTTGCGTTGAGCTAAACTACGAATGAGCTTTTCTGAGTTTTTAGTAAGCACTTGTGATCAAATTTCCTGCTAAAATACACGCTATTTCCTTGCGCCACCTGACCGTGGCTCTAGCCTTATTAACGCTCGGCAGCTGTTCCGGTCTGCGCCCGGTCTCTAAGGATACGCCTATACTTGTAGCAAACGACATTCGCATCAACGGAAAACCCACCCAAAGCGACGAGGATTACGACATCATGCGCCAGCGCCCTAACAAAGGCATTGGAAACATCCGTTTGTTTTTAAGCATGTACCAGTTAGGCGATAAAATCGGCGATAATTCGCTGGGGAATTGGCTTAAAAATATCGGTGAAGCCCCAATGGTTTACGACAGTATTGCGCGCTTTAACACCGCATCTCAGCTCGGCTTGCATTACTTTAACCTCGGGTATTACGGTGCCAAGGTCACGACCTATGAAAGCATCAAAGGCAAACGAGCTACAGCGCATTACGAGGTCCAAACTGGCCCAGCTTTCTTAGCGCATTCCTATTTTATCACTTCCACCAGCAGACGGATCGACAGTACCCTGCAGTTTTTTGAACCCACCTACTCCACAGGCAGCCCTATTGATGCAGAAAAGCTGGAAATCGAGCGGTTGGCCATCAACAATTATTTGAAAGATCAAGGGTACTACACCTCAAAACTGGGTTGGATTTACTTTGAGATTGATACCGCAGCGGGACCGGCATTAAGCGCGGTAACCTGTGTGGTAGATCCTTACATATACGGCGATCAGCTCGAGCGTAAACGCATTGCTTCGGTCGTCGTCAAACCAACCTACAGCTATCAAAAGCAACAGGCAATTGTCGACAGCACGCGAACCACACACGGCATCGATGTGCTCCAAACATCATTGAAATTCCGTCCCGAATTTCTCGACCGACAAATCTTCCTAGAATCCGGCCAATTCTATAGCAACTCCGACATCCGAAGTACCTACAGAAATCTGAGTTCGTTAGGGCTGTTTCAAAATGTACAAATGGACATCACTCCAAGTGATAGCGGGCTACGCGCGGCTATAAATCTAGTACCGCTTCCGAAGCGTGCAGTGACAGCAGCATTGGAAGGACTTGGAAACAACGGTTCGCTCGGTCTTAGCGGAAACCTCAGTTGGGACAACAGAAACGTATTCAAAGGCGGCGAGCTACTGCGCCTTTCTTTAGGGGGCTCACTGACCGACCAACGCAACAGCTCCAACAGCAGTTGGCTCATTGACGCTAGGGAGTTAAACCTCGGCCTATCCCTTGACTTTCCTGGCCTGCTTTTGCCGTCGAGTTGGCTGCCAACTCAAAGCCGAAAGTGGTCGCCGAAAACTACCTTAAGTGCACGAACCTCGTACCAGTTTAGAGCCAACGAGTTCAATAGACTCAACATCACCTCAGGGATAGAATATTCGTGGCGTGTAGGCAAAGCCTTCCACCGAGTAACCCCCTACAACCTCTCTTTAGTTCAGATTGACATCAACACCACCAACACGCCTTTCTTATTCTTAGGCTTTCAAGACCTGGTATTTTCGGGAAGCAGCTATTCGTTTAACGACTCTTGGCAGCACGGCAAAGACCGCTACTTCTTCGCTTTCGAAGCCGAAACCGGTGGACACCTTTTCTCAAACCTAGGAATCAATAAGATTGCAGGTATCCCCGTAGCTCCCTACATGAAGGGCTCGGTAGATTTTCGTTACTACCACCCGTTAGTACGCGAGCGGGAATGGGCCTTCAGAGGATTTTTCGGCCTAAGCGAAGCTTGGGGTACTTCAGGAAATTTCGTACCCTTCGAAAAATCATTTTTTATGGGGGGCTCCAACGACCTCCGGGGTTGGACTGCCTACCACTTTGGCCCTGGCGCAACATCAGAGACCACCTTACAGACCGAAGGCTTTTTCTCAGCCGCGCCCATCAAATTATTGAGCAGTGCCGAATACAGGTTTACCATTCAAGAAGCAATAAAGGGTGCCGTTTTCTTAGATGCAGGGAACGTTTGGCTCTACAATAAAACCTACACTGGCACCCTTAGTCAGGTGCAATTAGACGCTATTGACGCAGGTGTTTTCCGCCCTGCGACGTTCCTTTCTCAAATGGGCATGAATACTGGGTTTGGATTGCGCTATGACCTAGAGTTTCTCATCGTACGTGCCGATCTAGGCCTTAAGCTACACCATCCGGGGGCTGTAGGCCGGTCGACTTGGGTGATTACCGACCTTGAATTACGCGATTTTAACCTCAATTTAGGCATCGGATATCCTTTCTAAAGGTTTGTTGTGAAGGATTGAAAAAACACATTATTTTAGCCGCTCACAAACACTTTAAAATTATGATGTCCATTGACAAGATCAGAGAGTTGCTAGGAGACCAAGCAGATACGTTGTTGAACCACACGTCTACTGCAATCACTAAGGATTCATTAGCAATCCTTCCTTCAAGTGACTTTGTCACGGAATCTTTCACAGAATCTAACCGCAGTATTCAAGTGATGAACTCACTACAGCGTTTGTACGGCACAGGTCGTTTGGCAAACACAGGATACTTGAGCATCCTACCCATTGACCAAGGTATCGAGCACAGTGCTGGTGCATCTTTCGCGCCAAACCCTATGTTCTTCGATCCAGAGAACATCGTGAAGATGGCGGTTGATGCAGGTTGTAACGCGGTTGCTTCTACATATGGTGTTTTGGCTACAGTGGCTCGTAAGTGGGCGCACAAGATTCCTTTCGTAGTTAAAATCAACCACAACGAATTCCTTTCTTCTCCAAACACCTTCCTCCAGAGCCCTTATGGTACTGTAGACGAGGCTTGGAATATGGGCGCATGTGCAGTAGGTGCTACCATCTACTTCGGTCACGAGCAAAGCCGTGAAATGATCGAGCAAGTTGCTATGGCATTCGAAAGAGCACACGAGCTAGGTATGGCGACTATCCTATGGTGTTACACGCGTAACAACGACTTCAAAGTAGACGGTGTAGATTACCACACTTCTGCAGATTTGTCTTCACAAGCGATCCACCTAGGGGTTACTATCCAAGCGGATATCATCAAGCAGAAGTTGCCAACCAACAACGGTGGGTACAATGCAACTGGTCACGGTAAGACGCACCCGAAGGTGTACTCTGAATTGACTACTGATAACCCAATTGATTTGACACGTTACCAAGTACTCAACAGCTACAACGGTCGTATCGGTGTAATTAACTCTGGTGGTGCTTCTACTGGAAATGACGCTGACGATTTGAAAGAAGCTGTAGCGACTGCAGTAATTAACAAGCGTGCTGGTGGTCAAGGTTTAATCCTTGGTCGTAAAGCATTCCAGAAGCCTTACGGTGACGGTATCGCGCTACTTCACGCAGTTCAAGACGTATACTTGAACGACGATATCACTATCGCTTAATAACACAGTTGAGCGAAATCTTACAAGAGGGCATTCATCTAGTAGATAAGTGCCCTTTTTCACTACATTAGCTTTCTGATTCGTAATAAATTTCCCCTATGGGTTGGTTTAAAAGAACTACCGCTGGTATTACCACGGAAACAAAGGACAAAAAAGAAACACCCGATGGCCTGTGGCACAAGTGTCCAAAATGTAAGGTCATCGTTAGTGTCGACGATCATGCTGCGGACCTTTGGACATGTAGCAATTGTGGTCACCACGATAGGGTGAACGCCAAGGAATATTTCTCCATACTTTTTGACAATGGTGAGTTCACTGAGCTCGATTCAGAGATGGTGTCGAAGGACCCCCTCAAATTTGAAGATACAAAGCCATATAAGGACCGTTTGAAAGGCGGGAAGAAGAAAAGCGGCTTGAAAGACGCCCTGACCTCTGGTTACGGGATGATGAACGGCCGTGAAATCGTTGTGGCTTGTATGAACTTCAATTTCATCGGAGGTTCTATGGGTTCGGTTGTGGGAGAGAAAATCGCTCGCGCGATGGACCACAGTCTAAAAACAGGTGCACCGTTCCTCATGATTTCTAAGTCTGGTGGCGCACGCATGATGGAGGCTGCTTTCTCTTTAATGCAGATGGCAAAAACTGCAGCGAAAATCGCCCTGATGGACGAAAAAAAGATTCCTTATATCTCCTTCCTTACGGACCCAACTACGGGTGGTGTGACGGCGTCTTACGCAATGCTCGGTGATATCAATATTGCAGAGCCGAATGCACTGATCGCATTCGCAGGACCACGTGTTGTGAAAGAAACCATCGGTAAGGATCTTCCCGAAGGATTCCAACGCTCAGAGTTCTTGCTCGAGCACGGCTTCTTAGATTTTATCGTGGAGCGCAAGCATCTAAAAGAAAGACTCAGCCAATACCTAGATATGGTGATGGACTAAGTCTCCCATAATTTTTGAAATGAAAAACCCCGCCGGTACCCGGCGGGGTTTTTTGTTACTACTAAGTAAAATGGATCCTATTGCTACCTAATCAAGGTGAGATACGTAACGGACTGCACACTATTTCCTGATAGATCGGTATAGTTGCACTGAACGATATAGATTCCTGCATTGCAATTCGCCCCGTTTGGATTTGTTCCGTCCCAGGATATTGATGCCCCTGTATACTCAAATACCTTGTTCCCGTAGGTATCATAAATTTTAGTCTCAATAGCTAGTGGGTTACTTGAGTTTACTAATGGCACCCATAGGTCGTTAGTATTGTCTCCGTTTGGTGAAAATGCATTTGGAATGTAGGAGCCAGCCTGTGTGCTAACGTAATAACTTAAGAAGGTATGTTTAGCACAACCGTAGATGGAATCGTACCCTACAAACCCAATACTGTACCATCCCGTATCCACTAAATTAATGGTCAACGTGTCATACGTCCCTACACCGGAATCCTGAATGACGCCGTTGATCATCCAATAATAACTGTTACCGTCTCCGTATACATTGCCTTGTAACGTATCCGCATAAGGAGCGAGCAAATTGGTTGATGATGACGATGACCAAGAGGATAAAGCGACCGATACTAAATTAGTGTCGATCGAATACCTTAATGTATCCCCACAGACGTTCCCCAAATCATCCGTTCTGTAGAAATATACAGCACTGTCCGCCCATACTTGTTGAGTGACGCTTTGGGCGGATACTCCGTTAAACCACATCGGTGTGAAATTGGAAGAAAGGTGGGTGTTGCTCCAAGTCACATTAGTACCGGGGCAGAAGGAGTTTTTCTGTGGCGTAATGGAACCTACCGAGTCCAGCTTGATATACATACTGTCGGTAATCACACAGGTATTGAACAATGCGCTTAATTCCACCATTCCATCGTAGATGTTGTTCAACGTATCGTAATTGCTCTTTAAGGTATACCACACGCTATCAGGGATGGCTCCAATCAGGTTCACGAATACCGTGCTATCCAGCAGGGCCGTGGAACAGTTCAATACACTCAGTGAATCCGGCAGCAAATCACTGCTGACCATATTCGAATGAATAGTGTCTGCACATGTATTGCCAAAAGCGTCTACAACCTGAACCCATACCGTAGTATCTGCGGTTACTAGGAATGATTTATTGGCATCGGCGGATCCGTCGTTCCACAATAAGGTCACGTGCGAAAGGAATGTATCACGCACAGGAGCCAAGCTCATCGTATCGCCCGTACAGAAATACGTACTGGTTAAATCCAGACTGATGGTATCAAAGAATACAGCAATAGTATCAGGGACATTACATCCGCCGTAGTTGGCCTCTACCCAGTATACCCCTTCTGCATTGGTGGTATAATTTGTGCCCGTAGATCCGTCGAACCAGGTGAAGCCCAATGCATCCTCAAAGCCGTCAGTAGGCAAGACAATGCTGTCGTTACTGCTGCCGTCACAGGTAATCAAATACTTGTCGGGACCAAAGCCCCAAACATATCCCGGTTTGTTTGCCCAGATAATGTTAGTATTGTTGCCCTGATCGGCACTCTTGCTTCCCGCGTAGAATGGCGCGGGCCCAGAGGAATTGATGTCCCGAATCTCAAGAAACTCTCCAGAGAGGGTGTCCTGAAGGTAGATGTTCGCTTGAACACCCTGCGTGGAAGATCGAATCAAAATCGGATTACAGAAATCTCCGTCACAGTCGAAATATTCGTTAACGACAACTTCTCGGCTTTCTTTGATGTAATAACTATGACCGTTCGAGAAAACCAAGGTATCACAGTTGGCATCAGTTGTAAAAGTCCCGTCGCCTAAAAGTTCTAAATACTTGATATAACTGTTCGAATTACCAGTGAATCGACCATTACCATTTGTATTGCTGAATAATACCTTATTGATGGTGTCAGACGAGGTTAGTGTTAAACTAGAGCTATTTCCGTACAACTCTATCAAGGAATTATTTGAACTTACATTCCCGTTTAAAGAAAGATTATTTCCAACGCGAATATCTGAAGAAGGAATATCCCAAGTATTATTTACGGTGGCACTTGAAAAGCTCATTTCAGCTCCCGCGTTCAGTAGTGTATCTCCATTACCATAATAACTGCCAATATTGAAGTAATTACCGTTTCCTAAAAGATTTCCTTTCTCATGATATAACCTAGATACCCTTAAGCTATCAAGTATGTCGAAGTTTGAGGAATCGGCTTGTACCTCTAGTCTTGAGAACCAGGAATAAGAAGTTTCTAAGATCTCGCTCTTATTGGAAGCTGCCAATCTAATTGTACTATTAATAGAAACAGATTTTTTCAAATAAAGACTACCGTAAACGTTCAAATCGTAGTTACCTGTAATTCTCCATAGTGTTGCATCACTGGTAACATGAATATCCTTCACATAAGAAGGGCTAATTAAGTTGATATACCACGAGGTGCTACCTGTAGTATCACTGTTGGCATCAACTATAATGCTATCCAAAGGGGTGGGAACACATTCGCCTCCTAATCCGCCTGAAATTAACGACCAATGCGTGGAGTCTGACCATGCTCCTGTACCGCCAACCCAATACAATATTCTGGAAGTACCAGAGTTAAATGTGATTCCGCTATTGCCGGAGTTATCAAAACTTCCATTGGCGACTAGAGATCCATTATTGATTTCAGTATTCTTTAAAATCGCGTAATAAATGGTCTCATTATTACCATTAAGGTTCCAATTTGCCTTGGAGCCATGGGCATCAAAATCAATATTGGCACCACAATCCCCTACTGCATTTATAGCGCTCGTTGTTAAGTTATTTATCTGATAAACATTTCCTTTGCTGAACACTACACTATCAGCTGAAAGTGTACCAGTTATCCTACAGCTAGAATTAAAATTAGCTACGTTGAAATCATTGTATTGATTCGTCTGTCCTATTCCGTATCCATCAAAATTCAAGGTGTCCCACTGAATCAAATTCGAAGTGGTAAGGTTTGGGCCGGAACCCACCATCCATACTGTGCTACCATCGGTACTTCCTGTTTTCTGGCCTCCAGTCAAGAAATGGTTGGTTTTTATGATAGAAGAGTCTGCAATGAGATATGAAGACATGCCAACTGTACTAGTTGGATTTGGATATACATCGGATTTATCATCAGTGAATTCGTTACTTGCATAAACTGTCCGGTTACTAATATCCAGAGTTCCATTTAAATGATGTATCCTGCTTGCCTTTAGGTCATCATCTAATGTCCATTTTCCGGTACCAAAGAAGGTCATTGTCCCCATGGAATTGTAACTGGTTTTTATCGAATAGGTAGAATCCGATCCAATAAACCTGATGGGTCGGTACATATAAACATTAGAATCTAGACTAAGTGTACCCTCTAGAATCATCGCTCTATTGCTATGCCCGGAGAAATAAATACTGAAAGAAGCATTGGCATAAAACGATGCAATATTGATTTCCTTGTTAGGCATAAAAATAGTCAACGAGGAAATTGCACTAGAATCACTAAAAACTACTGTATCTCGGGACGAAGGTACACACGTAGTGGGACTTCCCCCTTCCGTTAAAGACCAGTGATTGGCATCTTCCCAATTGCCGTCACCATTTATCCAATAAAACTTTTGTCCTTGTGCTGAGGTACTAGAATTAAATCCAGTAGAAGATTGATTTATATTTTCTAATACGTTAACCTGCAGAGGGTTACCAGAAACAATAATATCTCTTGTCCGGATGTAGTTTAGGGTATCTGAAGAGTTATGAGTAAAATATGCCTTTGCGCCAAGACCGCTAGAAAGGATTTCAATATAGGAGCCACAGGACCCATTGGCTTCTATGCTTTTTAAGGTTAAAGAGGATCCTGAGGAAATAATCATTGTCGATGTTGAATCTAGAAATAAACTATCAACAATGAATGCTCCGCTGGCGCTTATATCTTGATTTACCTCTAAGACCTCTGTCGAACATAATGAAGAGGCTGAAATATTTACATCACTTCGACAAACGATTCTTTCGAACACATGGGTATTTACTGAATAGTCATGTATGGAGGGGGTTCCATAACTATCAAGGATCAAATTAGTGCCGGTGGTATTTAATGTTACGCCACCACTAGTGTAGAAGTTTGACCGTATTTCAATATCACTACTATCAAGGTTTAGGGTTGTTTGGTTGTAAGCACGAAGATTCGTGGCTTGAATAAAATTACCATCACTATATAGTGTGCCGTACTCTGCAGAAAGTGTACCTATACTTAGACTGTCTTGAAGTACCCAGCTACTTCCTATTGAGTTTAAGGTGAGATTTGGGAGAGTTACACCTTTGATTTTGATATAATTTGTATCAGTACCCTCTAGTTTAATTTGACCACTTCCATACCAATTCAGTGTGTCATTTATATCAATATCTCCAAAAATTCGCAGTACATCAGAGCTTCCATAAAAGTATATATTTACGTTAGAAGGGATGTCTCGAATTATTAAATTCTTACAAAAAGCAATATTTAGGTTTATGGTTATATTTCCACCAGTACTAGGAAAGCTCAATGAGTCTAAAATGACGTTATCATTACTGGTGGGCGTAATGGTGTGTAATTGCATGGGAACATTTCCACTTACAGCAGACCAGTGATTGATGTCGGACCAGTTTCCGGTTCCACCAACCCAGTAATAATCAAGTGCGTAGGCCTTAGGCGCAAGCATTAGAAATGATAGAAACAGCAGGTGTTGAAGTAGCTTTCTCATTAATTTTGGTGCTTTGGTAATACGTTGAAATTACGGAAAAAATACTTAGGTAATTACTGACTTTATCGTAGAGAGAGTTCTTTTATCGTAGGTGCTCTACAACGGATTTTTGTTTGGTATTGTTTAGATTATATATGAACTTTTCTTGGAATACAACGCTTACATCAGCAATGATACGTGCTCTAATAATTTGTCTTTTCACTTCGAATACCCTCTTTGCACAGGTTGCGGACTACCAACGCGATTACAATAAGATTAACGAGCATTTGATGTTGACTTTAGGGTCATTTGCGGTTGGAAATTTTGCTGTCAGCGGCGCTGGATACTTTAATGCTGAAGACGAATACACCAAGCACTTTCATGAAATGAACGTGATGTGGAATACGGTCAATTTTGGGTTGGCACTACCCGGTTACTTTAAGGCGAAGAAGAATGCCGGTGATTGGGATGCTGCCGAAATGGAGCGTCAACAGCGAAAAACACAATCAATATTTTTAATTAACAGCGCGGTAGACATTGGTTATATCTCAACCGGTATATACCTGCGTGGGGAAGCTGAAAACAGGCCCGATCAATCGGATATGTTTCGGGGATACGGGGACAGTATGGTGCTCCAGGGATCGTTTTTATTTGCCTTTGATTTAGTTGCCTATGCCATTCACAAGCGTCATTATAATCGAGAAGCGAATACCTTCTTAAACAAGGTAAGTGTCCACTCTTTTGGCCAAGGAATAGGGCTGACCGTACAGCTTGATTAGAGGTGCGATTCTTGTGCTTTCTATCACGCCTCTAGATATTCGAATACGTATATTAGTTGGATAGAGCACAGTTACTATGAAAAGATTTTTACTCCTAACCCTTGTCTTTGGCTCACTATCTTTGGCCGCACAGACTAAAGAACTTGTATTAAACTTCCACCATTTGATGGACGGTCAGTCCATAACTGACTCATTGGTAGGAAGTAATAATTTGGGGAACCAATTCAAGTTTAGTCGTCTGCAGTATTATGTCGACGACATTGAAATCATTTACGACCAGGGTGATACGTTTACGTACCCTCAAGTTTTATTAATCAATGCACTTGAGGAAGAATTGACCAGTGTCGATTTGGGATCGTTATCGTTCGATAGTATTACGGCAGTACGCTTTGCCGTTGGTGTAGGTCCGGATGTAAACAACTTAGATCCATCTACCTATCCAGCAGCGCACCCATTGGCCCCTAAGTCGCCTTCGATGCACTGGGGATGGGCCGCAGGCTATCGATTCGTTTGTGCCGAGGGTGTAGGCAGTTCAGCCTTCAATCAACCCTTTGAATTGCACGGATTGGGCAATGCAAACTATGCTATGCAAACCATTGCTACTTCAGGCACAGCAGCGGGCAGCGATACGTTGGTAATAGATATTGAAGCAGATTACGCGGAGCTCGTAAGAGATATTGAAGTGGCACAGGGTACGATTTCTCATGGTGAAACTGGTGATGCTTTCCAGTCCCTGAAAAATTTGAACAACACGGTATTTAAGAGTGCTGAAGGCAATGCTGCTTTGGGACAAAAAGATTTGGCTATTGAAAATCTTTCTGTGTTTCCGAATCCTTCAAGCGGACGATTCATAGTTACAGGTGTTGAAGACGCAACCGTTGAAGTTTTTAATGCCTTAGGTTCAAAAATGTATTCACAGAGGGCTACTGCTTCGACAAGAATTATTCTTCCAGATGCTGGAATCTACCTGATGGTTGTTTCCAAAAACGGGGGTACCACAACGAAAAAATTGATAGTGAGGTAATGAAACTTTGGTTTGTTCCATTTTCACTTGCTTTATTAGCGTGTGCGCCGGAGCCCTCCTCTGAGCTGTTGAGTGAGTTGGCAACGTGGCCACAGATGGAATATCCGACGGATAACGAGCCGGATAATCAAAAAATCGCCCTAGGTGAGCGGCTTTTCTTTGATCCTATATTAAGTATTGATAGTTCGATAAGTTGTGCGTCTTGCCACAAAGAGGTGTATGGATTTGCGGACGGTTTAGCCATAAGCCCTGGAGTTGACGGCAGGTTGGGTAAAAGGAATTCTCCTTCCTTGTGGAATGTGGGGTACCAGCCTTACTTTATGCGCGAAGGCGGTGTACCAACCCTTGAAATGCAGGTTCTTGTGCCCGTCCAGGAACACTCGGAAATGGCCTTTAACATGGTTCTCTTGGCGCAGCGTTTAAATGCCAACACCGCCTATAAAAATGACTTTCTTGAAGCGTTTGGAGATAGTGCTTCCGCGTACACGATTACGCGCGCATTGGCACAATACGAGAGAACGTTGATTCAAGAGCCAACTGCTTTTGATGAGTACGTTAGAGGAGGCAATGCGGCTTTAAGCACAGTGGCGAAAAAAGGCTTTGAATTATTCTATGGTAAAGCAGGTTGTGACGGTTGCCATAGCGGTCCACTGATGACCAACTTTGGCTTTTACAACAACGGCACACAGATTAGTACAGACGATTATGGCAGGGCAGAATTAACCTTGGACTCTGCAGACTTTTACCTCTTTAAAGTACCTTCCCTACGAAAGGTCACATTAACTGCGCCGTATATGCATGATGGGAGTCTATTGTCCCTTCGAGATGTGCTTGAGCAGTATAATGACGGAGGCGTAGGGCATGATTACACAAGTGACGCTATTGCGCCGTTAAACCTAAATGAATCGGAGCTTGTTGCCTTGGAAGAATTTCTAAGTACCCTTTAATTTCATGCGCCGTATTTTCCTATAAATAAAAAGCCCGAACCATATGGCTAGGGCTTCGAAATAGGTTTGGTTTCAGAGCATTTTAAAATGAGTATACTGCTGCAAGTACGAATGAAGACAGTTGGTCGGCTGTCATAGAATCAAATACTGCGCTTGAGCTTTGGTCCAATCTTAGTTCTGCGATAAGTCTAAGGTCTGTTGTCGTATAACTTGCCGTTAGCGTTGCATCTATTACTGAATTTCCAGCACCGTAGGCAACGCCTCCTGAGGCGAGTTCTTTAAAGTATTCTACACGCATTCCAAGGTCAACACCTTCCTTTACGGTTACCGCTGGATACAAAGCTGCGCCGTAAAAACCACCTGCTTCCATAGTTTCGTTGTACGAAGCATTAATACCAAGACTGATCACGTCGCTTAGATCATATCCTCCGGTAAGATCCACTTGGAATGTGGCATTGGCATCCACAGCTTGTTTGCCGTAAAGCACATTCAAATAGGTGCCGCCAAAACCGTATTGCAACCCGTAGGTATAAAGATCCACGTCATTCATTTCGGTGAAATCTGTCGGATTCATGACCGCGAACATGATACTTTGATTGTCTGAGATAGTATAATCTGCTTTTAAACCGGTATGTGAGAACGGACCGTAGGAGAATAGGTAGGAAGTAGAATAGTGAAAGTTGTCTACCGGTGAGATTACTTCGTATCCTAAGAATGTGTTGAAGTTTCCTAGTGTTAAGGTCAATTTTTCACTAGCGTTCCAGTACGCATACAATTGATTTACAATATTACCTGTGGCGCTGTAATACGGTGAGGCAAAAACGGCATCCGTGCCACGAGGACCAAAGACGAGGTCAGCAACAAAGCCCCCTTGAGCAGTGCTTTGCTCTGCCTTAATGTTGACCATACCTAAGGCGAAGCCGTTGAGGTTCGCAAAACTTGATGCTGGCGCGTCAAACTTGTCGCCATTCAAGTTGGTTCTGAAGTAGGTGTCGACAGAACCTGAGAATTCGATGCTTTCTTCTTCTCCACTTTGTGCGATAGAAGACTGCGCGGTAAATAAGCACATTGCTATTACCCAAATTTTTGAGACTTTTGTAGAAATAATTTTCATACCCGAGAATTGTTTTAGTAGACCCGAGGTGTTGCAGCACCTCGGGTCGTTTTTTATAAAAAAGTTTATTAGTGTTGGTTCATGCGGAAGTCTGCATATGCAGCCATACCACCATGTTCAGCTTGATCCAGACCTTCGAGTTCTTCTTTTTTGTCGACGCGAAGTCCCCAAACCTTGCCAATTACCGCAAGGAATACACTTGTCATGACTACACAGAATAGACCGGCAAGGCCTACACCTGCTAATTGCACCATGAACTGGTTCCAAGATGCGCGCTCACCGAAAATTCCTACAGCAAGAGTACCCCACATACCGGTAAACAAGTGAACTGCTACAGCACCTACAGGATCGTCTAGTTTAAGTTTGTCAAGAAGAGATACAGCAAGAACTACTACTATACCTCCGATACCACCGACGATAACCGCTTCCATAATGCTCATCTGATCTGCACCAGCTGTAATGCCCACAAGCCCGCCAAGAATACCATTCATAAACATCGTTAGATCAAAGTTTTTGTGAAAGACGTGTACAAAGCCTGCTGCTGAAAGACCACCTGCAGCTGCAGCTAATGAAGTTGTTGTAAGTACTAAAGAAGTTAGACCTGGGTCTGCACTTAATACAGAGCCTCCATTGAAACCGAACCATCCCAACCAAAGGATAAGTACGCCGGCTGCCGCAAAGGGAAGGTTGTGTCCAGGGATTGCTAACGGCTTACCCTCTTTATCATATTTCCCGATTCTTGGTCCCAGCTTTACGATGTACAATAATGCTGCCCATCCACCTACACTATGCACAAGGGTTGATCCAGCGAAGTCATAGAAGCCCCATCCGTCGAGGAATCCGCCGCCCCATTTCCACGAGCCAACGATTGGATATACAATACCCACATACAGGATAGAGAACAGGAAGAAAGAACCGAGTTTTGCACGTTCAGCAATGGCGCCACTTACAATAGTTGCAGCGGTTGCAGCGAACATACCTTGGAACAAGAAGTCTGTCCAGTAGGTATACCCTTCATTGTAGGAAAGGTCGAGACCAGCTTCACCCATTGGGCTTTCAAGTCCGAATAAAGCAACAAAGTAATCCGGGAGAAGTCCGTTCCAGAATGAGCCTGGATACATTAGGTTGAAACCTACAAATGCATATAGAACGAGGCCAATGCTAATGATAAAGAAGTTTTTGAAAAGGATGTTAATGGTATTCTTCTGACGAGTAAGTCCAATTTCAAGAAAGCTGAATCCGAGGTGCATGAAAAATACCAACGCGGTACAGATCATCATCCACAGGTTATTTACGGTAAGTGTTAGTGTTGTGTCCATGTCCTTTTATTATTTGAGTGTTAAACCACCGCTCTCACCGGTGCGAATTCTATAAGCTTCTTCCACAGGGGTAACAAAGATTTTTCCGTCGCCAATCTCTCCGGTTTTACCTGCCTTCAGAATGGCATTAACTGTAGGCTCCACGAAATCGTCATTCACTACGATACTCAGGTAGCGTCTTTGAATGTCCGTGGTGCTGTAATGAACCCCTCGGTATTGTTTTAATTTCTTTTCATGCCCTACTCCTGTTACATCCCAGTAGCTGAAGAAGTAAACATTCACCTCGTGAAGTGCATCTCTGACTTCGTCGAACAGTGATTTTCTAATGATTGCGTCGATTTTTTTCATTTTGAATGGTTTTACTCGGGTAAAATTACATTATTTCTAAAAATACCCCTAAAAAATAGGGGTAGTGTATTTAAAACACATATTAAAATAGGACAATACCCATACAAAAAGAGGGGTGCGTTTTGAAAAAAAATATAAAAAGGCAAAAATACCCCCGAAAAATTAGGGGCTAATAATTAGCAAAATGTACCCTTTGAAGCACAAAAAGTACAGTAGAACGTTCAAAAAATCTGATATCAATGGAATCGATGCAGCCTTAATAGTGCTTGAGGGTGGTTCAGGAAAGGATCACAGTCGATTAAATTAAAAAACCCAGCGCTAGGGCTGGGTTAATTACTTTGATGGTAGATCACATTTATTGGTTCCTCAAATATCAAATTTCAATTATGTTTTCCCGCAAACAATATGTGTGAACATATTTTATACATATTTCGTATCTTTACTGTGTGAGGTTTATTAGTGTTCTTTTGATTTTTATAACTACCTCATTATCAGCTAATAAAAAAGCATATGTTTCTTGGGTTGCTGATGATGATAGGTCCGTTTATAGATTAAACTTTGACACTGGAGTTTTAGATGTGTTTTCTGATAATTCGGTAGTAAAAATAGGGCAGTTTAAGCGGAATTATTCTTCCGAGGAACTTTTCTCTGGGGAACACGGTCAGTTGCATTCGGTAAAAGGAAGATGGCTTGTTTCTTTTTCAGGATCTGGTCAGGTCTTTGAACTTTCGTTTCAAGACTCATCAATAAGTAGAATAGACGGTACATATCAGCACGGCTATAATTTTGATGCGTATCAGTTTGAGCGACAAGGACGTATTTATAGTTTCGGTGGCTATGGATTCTGGATGGAGAATAACATGCTCAATAGATTTGACGAATCTGCACGGGAATGGTTTCATGTTAGTGAGGCTCCATATCCTATAGAAGTAGACGAGCAAAGCGGTATTCGGCACCTACGATGGTACGATAAGAGAGAAGATGTTCTTTACGTTTCGCATTTTAGGACCTTGTATGCCTATTCGTTTTCAAACGACAAATGGATTCCGAAAGGAAGATTACAAAAGGATCTATACACATCTGGCATAACCAATTTTAATATCATCAATGATAGTTTGGGCTTAGCTTACAACAAGAGTGGTTATTGGTTATTGGATTGGCGAAAGAATGAGTTACACAAGCTAGATCTCAGTGCGAATCAGGAAATTTCAGCGCGATCTGGATTGGATGGCATACATTGTATGTACATGAAAGACCAGGAAATGCTGGTTTTACGTAAAACAGATAAGGTAAAAGCGGGATTTTTCTTAACTGTATTGGTTCCTAGCAATTGGAAAACCTGGGAAACTACACGACTTTACACACCGTATTCATGGTTTAAGATCCTTTTTTATACGATGTGCAGTTTGGTTTTGGCAATTTTCGTGTGGATCATTCGCTACCGTTATCAGAAAGTTATTAGAAAAAAATCTGATTGGTTGGAGTTTCTTACCATTGAGGATAGGTCCTTATACAATGCGTTGCTAAGATCAGATTTAGATACGGAGGAGGTAAATGCAATTTTAAATCTTCAGGAATTGGGCTGGGAAGTTCAGCGACGTAAGCGCAGCGAGGCAATTAAATCAATAAATGTCTTCTCAAATAAAGCTTTAGGATTTGATATCATTGAGCGGCATAAAAGTGAAAAAGACAAGCGACAGGTGATTTACCGCTTAAATTCTAGATTAAAGTAAGGTTGGCACGATTGTGGCTTCATATCAAGCCAAATTATTAGAATTCGTTCATGAAAAAGCTTTTGCTTGTTTTAGCTATTGCGGCAACTTCGACCATAACTGCTCAGAGTAGGTGGGGTGTCCGTACCGGGTTGAACTACAATTTGAATACCATTGGGTTGAGTGATGCAGCCTCATCTGCTCAAGAAATCTTTGAAGGTCAGGCCTCAGACAATGGCTACCATCTAGGTCTTTTTGGTCGTCAATACCTCGGTGATCAACTCTATACTTCAGGAAGTTTATTCTATGCGAAAAACACCCATTTTCTTGAAGGTATAGATGGCCCTAACAATATTTTCTACGAAAGATTCGATCACGAGTTCCTGCAGCTGGATGCGGGTGTAGGACTTCGGTTACTAAAATTTGTACGCGCTGAAGGCGGGGTTCATTACCAAGGTACCATCTCTGATAATGCTTTTAGTGAAACATTTAGTTCGCCAACTGTAGGGTACAACGTGGCTCTTGGAATAGATCTTTGGAAACTAAGCTTTGATGTCACTTATTATGGAAGCTTTGAAGATCACACCGGCAGCTGGAACGACATTCCATTAAGCTACAATCGATCACAGATTTTATTGAGCCTTGGCGTAAAACTTTAACATTTTAACTCGCTCATTCTGTAAACTTTGGCACAGGTTTTGAGCTTATATTGATAGCGTCATCAATTGAGTGTAAGCGAGTAATTTCATTGACGCGACATGGTTTTGTTCAGCGAGCCGCTTCGTACCCCGGGGCGGCTCGTTTGTTACTAAAGCGCTGTGAAAACAGCTCTTCCCAATCCGTCAACCTCCAGGCTTACTTCTTTCGTTTCCTTAATAAAGGACGCAGCGGTAGATGCACCAGCGAGAACAATCATCCCCTTCTTTAGACCAATCCCGTATTGATGGGCCAAGCGTGTTGCGGCTGCAAGAGCTTCGAAAGGATTGTCTATGATGGCATCGCTTGAGCCTTCAGCTTCAATAACACCGTCAAAATTCATGACCATGTCCAAGCCGTTTAGTCCAAGCGGAACTTCGCACCAAGGTCCTACCACAAAGGCACACGAACTGCAGTTGTCTGCAACTACATCTTCCAGTGAAAACTTGAAATTCTCATACCTTGAATCTATCACTTCAATGGCCGATGCAACACCGTCCACATAGTCTAAAACTGATTGGGCATCAAGAACGCCTTCAATATCTTTACTGAGGCGAAATGCAATCTCAGGTTCTGCGCGCGGATGGCAACACTCTGATTTAATTAGTGGGGTGCTGGCATCCAATTGCATATCTGCCGTCAATTGGCCAATGATCATATCATTTACGCCCATCTGCTCCATCTTCGCACGGGAAGTGAAACCCATCTTCACGCCTACGATTTCATGCCCTTCATCGACGCGCTGTTTGATGAGCTCATGTTGCACTTTATAGGCCGATTCAAGATCGTACTCTTCCGTCGTTGAAAATTGTGCGGTGGGTTGCTGAGTGCGTGCGCTGCGATGTAAAATCGCTGCTTTTTCAGAAATGCTTGTCATTATAGTTTGATGCAAATGTTCTTAGGTTCGGTGAAGAATCTCAGGGCTTCGAATCCGCCTTCTCGGCCTACGCCACTCTGCTTCACGCCACCAAAAGGTGTGCGTAAATCTCGAAGCAACCAGCAGTTCACCCATATGATCCCAGCGTGTAATCCTGCAGCCATTCTATGGGCAGTTTTCAGATCTGAAGTCCATATCGTTGCCGCAAGACCGTAGGCAGTTCCATTAGCCATGGCCAAAGCTTCCTCCTCTGTATCAAATGGAGTAAGAGTCACCACTGGACCGAATATTTCTTCTTGGTTGGTGCGGCAGCCAGCCGGTAAATCTTCGAAAACGGTAGGGGCGATGAAGTAGCCTTTTTCACAGCGACCTTCAAGTTGTATGCGGTGTCCCCCAGTGAGCAAAGTACCCCCCTCGTCCTTGGCAAGCTCGATGTAGCTCAGCACTTTCTCCATGTGTTCCTTACTAACTACAGCGCCCATTCGTGCCTCGTTGGTAAGAGGATCTGCAACTGTAAGACCGTTCACGCGTTTCAAGAAGGCTGCTTTGAACTTCTCGTAAATGCCGCGTTGGACATAAATGCGGGAGCCACACAGGCAAATTTGCCCTTGATTTGCAAATGATGCCCGTACCGAAGTATTGACGGCGTCTTCAAAATCACAATCGTCAAAGACGACGTTGGCGTTCTTTCCACCTAATTCTAGGCTTATCTTCTTAAACATGGGTGCCGCCACCGAAGAAATGGCTTTACCAGTTTGAGTGCCTCCGGTGAAGGAGATGATGTTGGTGTCATGATGTGCAACGATGGCCGCACCTACTTCTGCGCCTAATCCGTGGACGATGTTTAACACGCCTTTTGGAAAGCCAATTTCATCCAAAATTTCACTCAGTAAGTAAGCGGTAGCTGGCGTGACCTCTGAAGGTTTGGCGACAACTGTGTTTCCTGCGGCAAGTGCTGGAGCAATTTTCCAACTGAACAGATACAGCGGTAAGTTCCAAGGGCTGATACATCCTGCCACCCCAATGGGCTGACGTAGGGTGTAATTAAAACCGTCCACACCCATATCATGGGTTTCATAAGCGTCATGAAGGATGGCCGTTGCATAGAATTTGAAGTTATCTCGAGCGCGAGGGATATCCACAGCGGTGGCCAGCTTGAGCGGCTTACCGTTGTCTTTACTCTCGGCCAGTGCCAGCGTTTCGAGTTTTGCGTCTATGGCATTCGAAACTTTCATGAGCCAGGATGAACGCTCCGTTGCGCTAAGAGAGCTCCATGCTGGAAAAGCGGCTTTGGCCGCGGCCACAGCAAGGTCTACATCGGCTGCTTGGCTCCGAGGAATGAGGCCATAGGCGTTTCCGGTTGACGGATCTATGTTGTCTAGGAATTGGCCACCCTCTGGATCGGAAAAGGCGCCATTGATGTAATTGCGAATGTTCATTATTTGGGTCTGTGTGTAGCGAAGATAAGGAAGCTTTGGGTCCAATTTTCAAAGCCCTCACTTTTGCCCTAAATTGGTACTCCAAAGCAAACAAAAGATGTCTGTACTAAAACCGTTCAATTTCCAGAAGTGGCTCGATGAAAATCGCGATCTACTCAAACCACCAGTAGCCAACAAAAACTTGACGCCCGATAGCGATGAATACATCGTTATGGTCGTTGCAGGTCCAAACGCTCGCAAGGATTATCACTACAATGAAACTGAAGAATTCTTCTACCAATTGGAGGGGAATATCACGGTCAATGTTCAGGTGGACGGTGAAGTGAAAAGCTTGGATTTAGGCCCTGGAGATATGATGACCGTGCCTGCGAAAGTGCCGCATAGTCCTGTGCGCCACGAAGGAAGTATCGGTTTAGTGGTGGAGCGCAAGCGCGAAGGCCGCGGCTATACGGACGGGCTATTGTGGTTCTGTGACAGCTGTAATCACAAGTTGTACGAGACCTATTTTGAGTTGAAGAACATTGAAACGGATTTCTTGCCAAGGTTCAAAGAATATTACGCCAGCGAAGAAAAGCGCACCTGTGAGAAGTGTGGCACGACGATGGAATCGGACCCTAGATTCGTGTAAGTATGTGTGAGGTAACAAGTAGAAATTTTACGGTAGACATACATACACACATCTTACCGAGAGACATTCCAAACTTCCGTGAACGCTTTGGATACGGAGGGTTTATCAGCTTGGATCACCATATGCCGTCTTGTGCACGAATGATGAAGGACGACCACTTTTTCAGAGAGGTGGAAAGCAATTGTTGGGATCCTAGGACGCGCATGAGTGAATGCGACCGTCAGTTTGTAGATGTACAGGTGCTCTCGACCGTTCCGGTGATGTTCAGCTATTGGGCCAAACCCAAGGATACGCTTGAGGTAGCAGTTTTCTTGAACGACCACATTGCAGAAATTTGTACGAAATACCCGAAGCGCTTTGTCGGCCTTGGAACACTGCCTATGCAGGCGCCAGAGTTGGCTATTGCAGAGCTTAGACGTTGTAAAGAAATCGGCCTACAAGGCATTCAGATAGGAACACACATCAACGATTGGAACCTCGATGCACCGGAGTTGTTCCCCATCTTCGAAGCCTGTCAAGATCTCGATATGGCCATCTTCGTTCACCCGTGGGACATGATGGGCAAGGATAAGATGGAAAAGTATTGGCTCCCTTGGTTGGTGGGTATGCCGGCAGAGAGCTCGTTGGCTATCTGTTCATTGATTTTTGGTGGTGTTTTTGAACGATTGCCAAAGCTTCGTTTCGCTTTCGCCCACGGCGGTGGTTCATTCCCAGCGACCCTTGGGCGTATTAAGCACGGTTTTGACGTTCGTCCGGATTTGTGTGCAATTGATAATCCAATTTCACCCGAGAAATACATGGGCAAGTTTTGGCTCGATTCGCTCGTTCACGATCCGAAGATGCTTGACTACATCGTTGGTCTCGTTGGCGAGAACAGGGTGGCTTTGGGGACGGATTACCCATTCCCACTAGGAGAATTGGAACCTGGAAGACTTATAAATTCAATGCCTTGGAGTGAGCAGCGCAAAGGAAAATTGTTGCACGGTGCGGCCCTTGAGTGGTTGAATTTAGATCTCGCAAAGTTCATTTAATCACACTTGCCGGTAGACCTCAATTATGGTAGTTTTGTTGTTCAATTATTCGCCAAATGAGTGATGCCATAAAACACGAATGTGGTCTTGCATTCGTTCGCCTTCGCAAACCGCTAGAATATTACGTTGAGAAATACGGAACGGCTTTTTATGGCCTGAACAAGATGTACCTTCTTATGGAGAAGCAGCGTAACCGCGGTCAAGACGGTGCGGGCTTGGCGAATGTGAAGTTGGACATGGAGCCTGGTACGCGTTACATCTCGCGGTACCGTTCGGTGGACACCAATGCCATTGGTGATATTTTCGGAAAAGTACAGAAGCGCATTGCAGACGGTGTTGGCGAAAACACAGATCTATTAAAGGATGTGCCTTGGTTGAAGAAGAACTTGCCTTTTACTGGCGAGGTATTCTTAGGTCACTTGCGTTACGGTACTTACGGAGGGAACACGATTGAAGCTTGTCACCCGTTTTTACGCCAGAACAACTGGCCAACGAGAAATTTGATCGTTGCAGGGAACTTCAACATGACCAACGTCGATGAGCTCTTTGGGGAGTTGGTAGAATTGGGCCAGCATCCAAAGGAAAAAGCAGATACAGTGACCATCATGGAGAAGATCGGTCACTTCTTGGACGAAGAAAACGATCGTCTCTACTATGAATTAAAAGAGGAAGGCTTCACCAAGAAGGAAGCCACTGCAGAGATTGCCAAGCGTCTTGATGTCGCAGGTGTATTGAAGAGCGCTTCCAAAAAATGGGACGGCGGTTACGCCATGGCCGGTATGATGGGCCACGGTGATTCTTTTGTTTTGAGAGATCCTGCCGGAGTTCGCCCGGCCTTCTATTACTGCGACGACGAGATTGTCGTGGTTGCTTCGGAGCGCCCGGTGATCCAGACAGCGTTGAACATTAAGACGGATCAGGTGAACGAATTGCCACCGGGGTCGGCCATTATTGTGAAGCACCACGGTGATGTGAGTATAGAGCAAATTAAAGAGCCTTTAGACTACAAAGCGTGTTCTTTTGAGCGCATCTACTTCTCTCGTGGAAACGATAGAGACATTTACAACGAGCGTATTGAGCTCGGCCGCCGTTTGATTCCAAAATTGGTGGAGAAGGTAGAAGGCGATGTAAATAACACGGTGTTTTCATTCATTCCGAATACTGCAGAGGTAAGCTTTTACGGTGTGGTCAAGGGAATGGAAGACCATTTCAATGTGTTGAAGTACGAAGCCATTAAGGATGGAAATTTGAGCGACGATGAGTTGAAAGCAGTGCTTGCAAAGCGCCCTCGCGTAGAGAAAGTGGCCTGGAAAGATGTGAAGCTCCGTACCTTTATTACTGAAGATAGCTCCAGAGACGAATTGGTGAGCCATGTCTATGATATCACGCACGGTTCGGTAACTCCACAGGACCATTTGGTAGCTATCGACGATAGTATTGTTCGCGGAACAACCTTGAAGCAGAGTATCCTGAGAATTTTTGACCGATTGTCTCCAAAGCATATCGTGATCGCTTCTTCGGCCCCACAGATTCGCTACCCGGATTGTTACGGGATTGATATGGCACGTATGGGCGATTTCATTGCCTTTCGCGCAGCTATAGCGCTATTGAAGGAGCACGGTAAGACCGACATTATTGATGCAGTGTATCAAAAGTGTAAGTCACAGGAAACGCTTCCAGACGATGAAGTACAGAACTACGTCAAGGAGATTTATGATCCATTTACCGCTGAAGAGATCAGCGGTAAGATTGCCGAATTACTGACGCCACCGGATGTTAAAGCAAGGGTAAGTATTGTTTATCAGGATATTGAAGATTTGCACTTGAGTTGTCCAAATAATCCTGGAGATTGGTATTTTACAGGAAATTACCCGACTGCAGGAGGAAATCGAGTGGTGAACAAGAGCTTCATTTTCTACGTTGAGGGTAGGAAAGAAAGAGCATACTAGTGAAAATCTACACCAAAACAGGCGACAAAGGAACCACTTCCTTACTTACCGGTACTCGAGTCTCTAAGGACGATATGCGATTAGAAGCTTACGGAACCTTAGACGAATTAAACTCATGGTTGGGTGTGCTCGCTGCAGAGCTTCCTACCAACAGCTTCCCGTTATTGACTAAAATTCAGAGCGAGCTTTTTTCTATGGGCTCGTACCTCGCGTTGGAGGGTGAAGCGACGTTTCCGATGCCAAAATTGGACCCGGAGTTAGTGGATGCTTTGGAGCGTCAGATAGATTCATGGAACGAACAGCTTCCGGAATTGAAAAATTTCATTTTACCAAGCGGTTCGAAGGCCTCATCAATGGCACAAGTGGCTCGCACAATTACACGACGTGCTGAACGTCGTGTGGTGGCATTGGCCAATGGAGTTGAAGTGAAAGACGAGATTCCTGTTTTCCTGAATAGATTGTCGGATTTTTTCTTCGTCTTGGCTCGGTTTATTCTCCACAAAGAAGGTCTAGAAGAGCGTATTTGGACTCCTAACTACTAGGAAGTTACGCTTTTTGGTAAAAAAGTTGCTCAAGTGCGGAAATCGATTACATTTGCACGAAATAGCAAATCGAGTTAATACGATAAAATATGTACTGGACTTTAGAATTAGCTTCTTATTTGAGTGACGCTCCATGGCCTGCAACCCGTGATGAGTTGATCGATTATGCAATTCGCACTGGTGCACCTCTAGAGGTGGTTGAGAATCTTCAAGCTATCGAAGAAGAAGAGGAAGAAACTTATGAAAGCATCGAGGAGATTTGGCCGGATTATCCGTCCGAAGAAGATTTCCTTTGGAACGAAGAAGAATATTAAGATGAGGCCCTACTAAGGGCCTTTTTTTTGATGCAAAAAGCACAGAATTCGGCGAGTTTGTTAATAGCTATATCATTATTGCGATTAACAGCGAAATCCCCGGCTTTTGTGTTGTACTTTTGAGAGAATTTCCAACACACTGAAATGGATAGATTTTCATTTTTAGGTAGCGTACATGCTGAGTTTATCGATGAGCAGTACCAACGTTATCTGAAAGAACCGGACAGCACGGAGCCGAGCTGGAGGGCCTTCTTCCAAGGCTACGACTTTGCCCGTGAGGTATATTCGGAAGACGATTTACAAGGTGCCGGTGTACCTGAAGAGGTGATCAAAGAATTTCATGTTCTCAACCTCATTCAAGGCTATCGTTCAAGAGGCCACTTATTCACTAAGACCAATCCGGTACGTGAGCGTCGTGAATACCGTCCTACTCTAGATATCGAAAACTTTGGGTTGTCGAAAGACGATCTTGATACAGAATTTAACGCTGCCACAGAGCTGGGCGCAAGCGGACCGCGCACATTGCGCAAGATTGTGGAGCACCTTGAGGCTATTTATTGCCAAAGCACAGGGGTAGAGTACAATTACATCCGCGACCCGGAGCGTAGAACTTGGATCAAGCATTGGATCCATGAGAACGACAACCAGCCGGTGTTGTCTATTGAGGAGAAAAAGCAAATCCTTCACAAGCTGAATCAAGCCGTGAGTTTTGAGGCTTTCTTAAATACGAAGTTCGTTGGACAGAAGCGCTTCTCTATCGAGGGTGCTGAGTCGTTGATTCCAGGTTTAGATGAAGCCGTAAATCACGGTGCTCGTCACGGCGTTGAAGAGTTTGTTCTTGGGATGGCGCACCGTGGTCGTTTGAACGTATTGACCAATATTTTTGGAAAGCCGCGCAAGCAGATTTTCTCTGAGTTTGAAGGAAAGGCGTTTGACGATATCACTATTGACGGTGATGTAAAATACCACTTGGGTCATACCACTTTCCACACTACCTCTGACGGCAAGCAGGTGAAGATGAATATCGCGCCAAACCCGTCGCACCTAGAGGCAGTTGACCCTGTAGTTGAAGGCATCGCTCGTGCGAAGATCAACAACGACTACAACCACGATAATAAAAAAGTACTTCCGATACTTATCCACGGGGATGCAGCCATTGCTGCACAAGGTGTGGTCTACGAAACTGTTCAAATGGAACAGCTTGACGGGTATCAGACGGGAGGAACATTGCATATCGTCATCAACAACCAGGTTGGTTTTACGACGAACTACAAGGACGCACGTTCATCCACCTATTGTACGGATGTTGCTAAGGTGATCCTTGCACCGGTTTTACACGTAAACGGTGATGACCCAGAGGCTTTGGTACACGCCATGCGTTTGGCCATTGAGTACCGTCAGCGTTTTAACAGAGACATCTTCATTGATTTGTTGTGTTACCGCAAGTACGGTCATAACGAAGGGGATGAGCCTCGTTTTACACAGCCAATTCTTTACAAGGCTATCTCAAAACACCCAAATCCGCGTGAGATCTACGCGAAGAAGCTGCTTACAGAGGGTGTAGCCAATGAGGGTATAGTGAAAGAGATGCAGGCTGAATTTAAGGCCATGCTCGAGGTAGACTTTGACGACTCTAAAAAGATCGAGCGCAACGTCATCGTCCCATTTATGAATGAAGAATGGACCAACTTCCCACCAGCAGAACCCGGTGAGATGTTGCAGCCTGTAGATACTTCCTTTGATATAAGCAAACTTCGCGACATTGCGAAATACATCACGACGCTTCCAGAAGGCAAGAAATTCTTGCGTAAGACGGAGCGTTTGATGAAAGATCGCGCAGACCAAATAAGTGAAGAGCGAAACAGCCTCGATTGGGGTATGGCTGAACTACTGGCTTACGGATCACTCCTGGCAGAAGACTTCAATATTCGTATTTCCGGAGAGGATGTGGAGCGCGGTACCTTCTCGCACCGTCACGCTATTCTCAAGGTTGAGGACAGTGAGGAAGAGTTAAGCCTGTTGAATGAATATCCTGGTAAAGAAGGCCGATTTGCCATTTACAATTCACTGTTGAGTGAATATGCGGTCATGGGCTTCGATTACGGATATGCCATGACGTCGCCGCAAACGTTGACAATATGGGAGGCACAGTTCGGTGATTTTGCCAACGGTGCACAGATTATGATCGACCAGTTCCTCAGTGCTGCTGAAGACAAGTGGAAGGTTCAAAACGGCTTGGTGTTGTTGTTGCCACACGGTTATGAAGGTCAGGGTGCAGAGCACAGTTCGGCGCGCCTAGAGCGTTTCTTGCAGCTTTGTGCACAGGAGAACATGACGGTAGCTAACTGTACTACGCCTGCTAACTTGTTCCACTTGCTACGTCGTCAACAAAAGCGTCACTTCCGCCGTCCTTTGGTGGTAATGTCCCCGAAGAGTTTGTTGCGTCATCCACGAGTGAAGAGCACCATGGAAGACCTCGCTGAAGGTAGCTTTCAGCACATCATTCCGGATAATGAAGTTGTAGCAGATAAAGTAACTAAGGTGGTGTTCTGTTCTGGGAAACTCTACTATGAACTGCTTGAAGAGCGCGAGGCGCAGAATGCAGATCACGTGGCGTTAATCCGCATTGAGCAGTTGTATCCATTAGACGATCTAGCAATCAAGCAGGAGGTTGCAAAATACCCGAATGCAGAATTACACATTTGGGCTCAGGAAGAACCTGCAAACATGGGCGCATGGACGTACATGCTGTGGCAGATGCATCAAAAACTAACGTTGGTAAGTCCGGCGCCAAGTGCATCGACAGCGAGTGGTTCGAGCAAGGTTGCTCACCAACGTCAACGCGAAACAATTGAAAGAGTATTTAGCATCTAAGTTTTAGAGATATGTTAGAAATGAAAGTGCCTTCACCGGGCGAATCAATTACAGAAGTTGAGATTGCAACTTGGTTGGTCAGCGACGGTGATTACGTTGAAAAAGATCAAGCTATCGCCGAGGTAGATTCTGATAAGGCAACTTTAGAGTTACCTGCTGAGGAAGCAGGTGTGATCACCCTAAAAGCCGAAGAGGGTGATGTGGTTGAGGTAGGTCAAGTGGTTTGTATCATCGATACAGCAGCTGCTCGTCCGGAGGGGGCTGCTGCTCCAGCTGCGGCACCTAATCCAGAACCAGTGGCTGAAAAGGCTGCGCCAGAAGCGCCACAAGCCGATACATATGCGACGGGAACAGCAAGTCCTGCGGCGAAGAAGATGATGGCTGAAACGGGTGCAAAAGTGAGCAGAGGAACTGGTAAAGACGGCCGAATCACCAAGGCGGATGTTATTGATGCGGTAGCTTCGATGGGTTCTGCAGGTAACGGAGAGCGCGGTTCTACGAGCAAGAAGATGAGTAGTCTTCGCCGCAAGCTTGCCAGCCGTTTGGTGACCGTGAAGAACGAGACCGCCATGTTGACGACCTTCAACGAGGTTGACATGAAGTCAATCTTTGATTTGCGCAACAAATACAAGAACGAGTTCGTGGAGAAGCACGGTGTCAAATTGGGCTTTATGAGCTTCTTTACTCTAGCGGCAACGCGAGCGCTTCAGATGTATCCTGCAACCAACAGCATGATCGACGGCGACTACATGGTGAGCTTCGATTATGTCGATGTAAGTATTGCGGTAAGTGGACCTAAAGGATTGATGGTGCCGGTATTGCGCAATGCGGAAACTATGGATTTTGCCGGCGTTGAAAAAGAGATTGGTCGATTAGCGA
>Ga0255752_10001124_pt1 | contig 31546 bp, 17 predicted proteins | sample 011ome_25_FD_179952 | JGI IMG/M metagenome (GOLD analysis project Ga0255752, IMG submission 179952) | Coastal salt marsh microbial communities from the Groves Creek Marsh, Skidaway Island, Georgia - 011512CT metaG (version 2) | ecosystem: Environmental > Aquatic > Marine > Intertidal zone >... | reverse complement strand
TCCAAAAAGAGCTGACGGCCCTTTATTCCGGGGTCAAAGTCAAGAGCGTCTCCGGATTTTCGCAAAAAAAGGATTCCGAACAGGAAGGAAAAGAGGAAAAAGCCATCGAAATCATCATCGATTTTTAATCGGCGGAGATGGCTGAGGTACTGTCGGAATCTTTGGTTTATCTCTTTGTTTTACTGGGCGCGGTAGCGTTTTTGGGGGCATGGCAACTCCGTTGGAGCTACGGGTTGGCCCAAGTGTTTTGGTGGGCTTCGGTTTTTGCCGCAACTGACGACCCCATCATCGGCTACGGGTGGTTGGCCATGATGGTGCTGGAAATCATGACGCGGAATGACTTTCCGCACCTCAGACAGATTTTCAACATGCCCGGTCGGTTTCTTGGATCAATGATTCGTTCAGTCATTTTCAATAAGGGCAACCGATTCCAGCGTTACAAGCAATATTCTGGGTGGGTGTTTGTTTATGATGATTACCAACCAAAGGATGTTGCTCGATCCCAGAACGATCGAAGGGAGAAATACATTGCGAACATCATTTCTCAAGTTACCGGCGTCATGTTGGCCTTGTACGTTGGATGGCTGGCGTATCACATGTTGCCCAATGCATTCCAATGGTTTGTCCTTACCGCTGTCTTCCTGTTTTTACATGAAACTTGGGTTTGCGCGAAGCAGAACTTCAATTTCGAAAAAGCCATTTCGCGAGGGCTCAATGAAATCGATGGCATGAATCCAGCTGAGCGAAATCAAATACTCCATTTAACAGAGAGCTTCTATTTTTCGTCGTCGAGGATTCGTGCACTGCATATGGGTGTTTTAGTTTTTGCGGGAGAGGCTAGCCTTGCTTTCATATGCATGTCCGCTCTGTTGTTTCTGTCCGGATTTGAAAAACCAGAATACAACGAACTCCATCTATTTGAATACCGCTCGCTATGGCGGAGGAATTTGAAGGAGATTTTTATGCTCAGAGCTGAGCTGAATTTGCGAAGGAAATTGGTGCCTTGGACGACTGCGTTTGCAGCGTACGCGCTTTTTGTTCCGGTGCTGTTTTGGTGGGTAGAATTGAAGAGCGTTTGGGACGGTTGGACCGAATGGGTGTTCCATGGCAGCGGGCAAAAGAAAGGGAATTTCCCACAGGTGGTGTGCATTTCAACCGGGGTGGATTGCTATTGGAATTGGTTGGATGAGAAGGAATTGGCGGAGTTGGAAAGCCGGATGAATTGGGCATGGCTCTACCATGAGTACTACCTCGACAAGGATGGAAACCGACCTGTGGGCAGCATCTTGGAGGAGTCGGACGCGGCGATTGTGACGATACAGCTCACCCCAGGCGAGAGTTCCGGCAGGATGCTTCGAAACATCCATGATTATGTTCAGCAGCCGTTTCGGCATCTTTCTGTCTTGCAAGTGCAGAATGAAAATCATCTACACTCCTTTGAGTCCTACATCGAAGGGTCACTGGAATATTATTGTTCCGTCATTGATGAACCGATTTTTGACCGGGAAGAAACCAATCTCGGGGAGTTCGTAGAATTGGAGCCCATCAATTTGAATCGGCGCGTCAAAGCTTCATTCGATGAGATGGGAATGGAGGCGTATCGGTCCATTTACCAGGGAGGCATCATGGAGCTGAATATATTGCATCGACGCGTGCACGAGTTCGGCCAACCGGCAAGTCGTTTCCTTGAGCTATTGAACATTTGGGAACTGACCGCGCGATGGACATTGGTTTGGGAAAACGTCGATCATGTGGAACAGGAGCGGGAACAGCTTTCGCTTCCGTTTGGAAAGGTGTTCGATTTGGTGCGCAACACTGAGTTGATGCAGCAGCGACTTGCGCTTCCCGAACAAATGATGATGTCCATTCGCCAATACTGGAAGGAGGCGTTCAATTGGAAAGAAAAAATGTCCTCCAACCCCACGATTGCGGAGGCGTTTAAATGGATGATTTACATCCGAAACAAGACGCGCGGACACGGCAGTACTAGTCGCATCCATGGCGGGTTGTATGAGGCGGTAGAAGGGTTGACCGTCCTGCTTTTCGCACAAATCAAAGAGCATCTGGATCTCGAACTGTTGGTGCTCGATGTCAACGCGCCTCAAGGAGTGGGCACTAAGCGACACGGCATGAACATGGATTTTCTTGAAGCGGAAGATCCAGAATTGGCGTCGTTGCCCCCTTCATCCGGTGGCGTGTACTTTCGGCAAAAGGACGAGCGTGCGACGTGGCGCACTTCGAATCTACTCCAAGCCGTCAACGGGCACGTTTTCATGCTGAACGACATGAAAAAGGGCCACCGAGAATGGGTGTGCTTCAGCACAGGTGAATTGATCCGCCCGGAAGTCATCTTCGATGCGTGAGGTTTGTAATTATTGCAGATATTGCCAAAAAGCATTTCTTAAGCATCTGACTTATGAGTTTGATTCGGGTTATCCTGGCTATTTTTTTTCCACCCTTGGCTGTTTTCGACCGTGGCTGCGGCAGCATGTTGATCGTTTTCCTGTTAACCTGCTTCGGCTGGATTCCGGGGGTAATTGCGGCATTGATCATCCTGAATAAAAAGTGAGATGCACGCAACCCAAGAACAATTTATCGAACGGTTGAAGCGGCTGGGGGATTCACCGGTGTTTCATTTTTCCCTTGGATCGAAAGAGCTCTTTCATTCGAATTTTCTGGCATGGATCTGTGAACAGCCGGAGTGGGCGTCCCTGACTTCGTCGTTTTTTGAGCGGTTTGTCCCCGAGGGCTATGCCTTTGATCCGCGTCGGAAAGATTCCGTTTTGCGGGAGAAACAGCACATCGATGTATGGCTGACCTACAGATCGGTTCGCCCTGAAGCGGAGGCTCAGGAATGGCATGTTTGGATTGAAAACAAAGTCAAGAGTTTGCCTCGGCGGGATCAATTGCAGGAGTATGCATCGAAAAAACCGGAGAATGCGACCTGCGTCTTGCTGAGTTTGAGTGCAATGGAGAATATCCCTGCAGCCTGGGAAGGGCTCTCATTTGCTCAATTGGTGAAATTTGTCGAAGGATGCGCTGGTGTTACGCGGGATGCATATCATCAGCAGATTTTGTTGGATTACGCCAATCTCCTTTACGCGCTCATCGAACTGGAGCAGCATGCAGACATCAACAACGGCGAATTTTTTGATTTCTGCTACCGATCGTATCCCCTTCTTGCGACGCTGGATGAGGTCCGGCTCGATGACTTTTATCTGAAAAAGAAGTATGCAGGCATGGCGGGTTTCGTTTGGCATGCAGCACAGCAAGCGGGATTTTTGATGGCTCCTGCACGGTCCAAAATTGATTGGGACTTACCGGAGCGAACGGTTTTTGTCAACTCGGGGATGACCCGGGCCACGGGATTTTTGGACATCAAATACGTCATTCGTCCTCAGCTGTCCATCGGTATTCAAATTCAAGGAGAGCAGTACCGCATGGTGGTCGAGGACAATACGGGAGTCAATACCGCTCAATTTGCGCAGGCGCTCCTCGAGGCACAACGTTGGTTTGATTTTGAGGCGGATTTGGATTCAGGTGAACGCTATCCAAAAAGCGGGTTGTTCAATCGCTTTGGCGCTGTATTCCTGTATCAATCAAAAAAAATTCCACCCAACATGCCGTGGAAACGGGTCGTGGATATGTGCATTCGGGACCTGCAAAAAATCGATGAACGGCTGGATGCAATTTTTCAACTCATCGGTCGAAATTGATACCAAAGGTTGGACATTGGGCTTAAGAATATTCGACATCCTTTAAACTGAAATAAACATGAACTTGGATGAATTGCGCGATTGCTTTCACTCAGAAGATCTGACCCGCATTGATGAAGGCATAGCATGGCTGCTCCAATCCGGCGACGCGGCTCTTTATTCGGATTGCCTAAAAGGTTGGACAACAAAGTCGAGCGGTGAGGATGTCAAATTGAAACTTGACAGCGAGCTGTTGGGTGGGGAGGAGTCCGTCATCAAAGAAGACGGATGGCGCAGTGGATACGGTTCGTATACCGTGTTGAGGTTGCTTGAAAACCCAATGGAAGGCGCAGAGCTTGATCCTTCCTTGGACCTGAGCTCGCTCACCGAAGTGGGCATACCCGGGGTGCAGTGCACTTCCTTGCCAGGGGCACTGACTCAATGCACGTCCTTGCGCAAATTGAATCTCGATGACTGCGAAGCCATCGAAACGCTCGACGATGTGCGCCTCGTGCATGCTGTCATCCGGAACGATGCCAAGTGGGTTGCTGAAGCCATCGACAAAATCAAGGCTCCATTCACTGAGGTCGCAGCGTGTTTTGAAGCGGAATTGGATGCGCTTCCTCGCGTGTATGCCCCCGATTCTGCGCAAAATGCAAGCGATTCGGAACGGTTCATTGCCATTCAAGAGTGGAAACAGAAAAACCGTTCAGCGCCCCAACTCATCCTTGGTCTGACGCTTTTTCAGGTCAAACACAACGAGGAGACTCCCAATGAAGCGACCCAGCAGATTCTCGATTTTTTCACCGAAAACGCAGCGGAGATGGCGTTGGATTCAGTTCCTGAGGTTTCGGTGGATGAGGTACAGGTCGCACCCATTGTGGCGCACCTCATTCACGGGTTGAAGCAAGATGCTGAGTCTCCTCGTGCTGAATCCGTTCATCCGGGGGGAGATTGGAATCAATGGTATTTTTCATTCCTTGCACGGGTGTCAGCATTGAATCCGTACTGGTTCATGGCGCTGCTTTACGACTTGCCGATTTCGGGTGCGATTTCGGTTTGGGGAGGAGAAGTATGGTGCCCGAAAATCATGTACAATGGCAATGTGATCATTCGAAATCACCATCGGGTGATCGTTCCGGACTACATCGGCACGGTAGCCCTCAGCGATGCGGATGTCCGAACGTTTTTAGCAGATTTGGATCGATTCACCCAGGAGTTCGTCATGGCGGTGGGCACAGTGGACGGCGAAGTTACCTTGCACGTGAAGCCCTCTCAGCTCCGAGACGAGGCGATTCGCTCCGGAAATAACTTCATTACCATTCTTCATAACGACGAAACCGTCGCGGAACTGCATCCTGCCATTCAGTCTTGGATTGCGTCCGTATACGAAAACACCCGCTCGGGCATGATGTTGCGGGTGGTGCCGGGCGGCATCAGTTTCTATCGCACATACCGCGGAGACGATTCATTCGACTATGCCTTGGAAAACTTGGATTGGATTATGTTCAATGAGGGTGAGATTACCGAGGAATATCCCTCAGGTTACAGGATCGAGGAGTCGCCATGGTCCTATAGTGGAATTACTTACGAAGAAGAGGCTAAAGCGCATGAAGCATACGTCTATAAGATGCTGCCTGAGCGTTTGGAATATGACATGTTGGATGGATTCGAATCGCCAGAAATGGCCCAGGTGAATCCCTTTGGGGTTTCGAGCATGGATGTTTTGTATTCGGAATTCACGGCCTTCATGCTCAAAGAAGCGCGGAACAACTGGCCATACACACCGAAAATCTTTTCCAAGAATACGGAATACCCATTGGGCTACGAAGATTACGGAAAGAAGAAGATGGATTTCATCAAGGCCAACGGATTCAACACCGTTTTCACCGTTCCGGCGGGTTATGAGATGGCGGAGCACAGCATGGACTTATTTTCCGACCTCGTGGGCATGGTTGTAGGCAGGCTGGAGAGTACGTTGTTCGAGTTGAACTTTAAGATGGAATCCTTGAGCGAACCCAGTGCGGATTCAAGCAAACTGCTCAATCCATGGGGGGATATCGCCATCTTCACGGAGGCGAATACGATGGCAGTGCTTACATTTCCACACGCTTGCCATAGTGAGCGGCGAGACCAAATCGATGGACATTTTGGCGACCGCGTTTTGGATGTGAATAAGGATGAAGAATCCGCGAATTTATCTGTTCGATTGAACCTGAACATTGGAGAATCAGGTACGACCATTGATGCGGCCGATGTCGACTTTTTACGAGGGATATTCGAAGATTATGTCGAGTCCTATTGTGAAGGGGATTGGAGCTGTTTTGCGGATGAATTCTGGCATTTCATTCAGATCTACACGCGGATGCCCGACGGATTGTTCTTTGAAATGGAAGAACTCGGGAAAGCATTCACTTCGATTGACGATTACGACTGGTTTGCAGAAGAGACGAGTGGCTTGATTGGACCTGGCTTGAACATAGCACTACCGTTTGCCGGAACTAGCCAAGGGTTTGACTCTGGAGATATGGATTCGGGCAACATGTGATGCGAAGGGAGCACGTTCGGTCGTGGGATTTGGCGCGGTTACTCAGTCCGCCCGAACAAACAGCCCGACGCTGCAATGCGATTGAACACCTGTCTCAAGCGTGTAAGGCGCTGCCTAGGATTCGATTCGAGATCAATGCCACGCACATCATCCGAACGCAAGAGTGGATTGCAGACGGTCGATCCGTTTACCGCGGCGGAGACGAACGCTCCTGGATGCTTCTGGCGGAAGCTTTGGAAGCGAAAGAGGCATTCGACTTGGTTCACGGTGACCTGTGTGTGCGCAACGTGATTTGGTCCGTGCAGAGGGGTTGCTGCCTGGCGGTCGATTGGGAGCCGGATTTGGTTCAATGGATCGGGAACCAGCGTGTCTACAAGGTTACCAAGGGCTACGTCCATCCGAAAGATTGGGGCACGGCGGAGCCCTTTTCACAGCAAAGCGATCGCTATGCCTTCGTGCGGTGCCTAGAGCAGGTCAGGCGTGTCGAGTTGCTATCAGAAGTGGACGCCGTTCAATCAAGGTCGTACTCTGAATGGGTGAAAGAGGCATTTTGGAAATTGTGAGTTTTGGGATTGAATTGGCATTGATATTTCAGTAGATTTATCTCATGTCAAAAAATTACTACCTCGGTTGCATCAGCAACGAACAAACATACATTCAGCAAAACCGCAGGGACATTGAAAATCTATCCTCGGAAAACCGCAAGCTGATGGAGAAAAAAAAGGCTGCGCGCGAGCGGGCAAAAAGGGCCATTAAATCCGCATCCAACGCCGACTCTAAAGCACGGGCCCGCGCCTCAAGAGATCGCGAATTGGATCAAATTGATTTGAAACGTTTACGCAACAAAGAGAAAGTTTTGGAGCTGCGCGAAAAAATCAAATCGCGTCGTGAAAAGATCAAAGATTACCGCCAGAAGATTCGTGACTTGCGACGTTAATTCAAATTCAATCAATCATGTTTAAGAACATCATCAACCGGGTTGTCGACAGTTTTGACAAGCAAGAATTCAGTGTCAAGCCTCAGAAGAAATTAAAGACCATTTCAAAGGATTTTCAGGAGGCTTTCGGACTGGAGCTGGTTTTTTACAAAGGAAAGAAGATTGCAGAGGGTGATTTGACGTTGGCCGGGTTGAACCGAAAGACAGCAGAAGAGGTCGACACGAAGGCGGAAGACTTGCAGATCAAAGCCAGCATGACCGTTGGAGAAGTCGAAGCGGTTTTCAAAGATGCATTTGGCACCACCATTCAGATCAAATCAAACGGCGTTCTTGTGGATAATGCGCTCTCATTAGGCGATGCGCGTCGTCAAGCCGAAGCGGAGTCTTAAGCGAGCGAACCTTTCTGCTGCCAGAACACGGGAATTTCATCATGTGAGGTGGCAATCTCTTGGAATGCCACGTTGGCTGTCGAATATGCTCGCCAATCCTCCATCGCTTGCCAATCGAATCCATCAGGACAGTAGAACACGTGAATCGGACAATGGATGAGGCCCAGCTGATGGTATTGCTCGATGAGGTTTTCATGCTTGAGCAAGGTTTTGACCATGGCTTCGCGGTCGAGGCCTTCCTCCGTGAATTGCTCTAACATTTCAACGAGTGCAGGCCGCAGTGAGGTGATGGGGTCCGTGCTTTCGGGAGGAAGCTTTTGGGCGGGCTTGTCCCAAACCACCAAAGAGCCCACACTGACTCCGGCTTGCTCCAAGCGTTTGATGACTTCAAAGGCGACGATTCCACCCATGGAATAAGCCACAACGCGGCCAATACGTTGAGGCAAAGCCCCCGATGATTGGTACGCTGCAAGAAGTAAATCCGCCAGCTCCTCGATGCTTTCATAGGGCGTTTCTTCTCCAAGCGATGCGGGATAATGGAAGGCGACGCTTCGGTGCCCTGGGGTCAAGGGATACGAATTGAATACCAAGCCCAATCCCATGATGGGTGGAAAGTACCAATCCTCTGTGGCCTCTGCATCTGTTCCCGATTTCAATTCCCAGAACAGGTCTTGCCGTGTGGATTTCAGCGAAGCAAAGCGATCCAGCGTTTCCCAATTCGGGCTGCGAAAAAACACCGTCGGCGGAATCGTAAGTTGCTGTGACGTCTTCAATTCCTTCAAAAACAGGAGTGCCTTCAAACTGGTTCCGCCGCCTTGGAAAAAATGAGGATGGTCCGAATCGGGAACATATTTCTTCCACAGCGCGGCCCACGGTGCGTCTGATTTGATCTGCACATCGCCGGCTGCGGGCACGCCGTCAACCAGTTGAAATGGCGCCGGCTCAACGCTGTTGGCGGCTAGCGTTTGCACAGCCTGAAGGTAAGCGCGACTGAAGCCAATGACCTCGGCTTCTTTGAAATAGCCACTGTCGTATTCCCATCGAAGGAGAACTTGGTCACTGATGGTTTCGACATAAAGCGTCAGCGGCAAGCGCGGCCGCGACATGCCGTCCAAAGCAAGTTCTCCATCCGCAAGCTGCACGGGGTGTTGGATGACCAATCCCACCTGATGGTACGGCGCATGGCCAACTCCGTTGGGATACACCACGTGCGCATGTTGGTGTTTGAACAGGTGTTTCAACGCCTCCTTTCCTCGGCCGATGCGCTCATTCCAAGGGGATGCAATGCCGGTAGGGAAAGGGAAGGCACGCATGTGCATGCCCACCGAGGGAACGCTTCGCGTGTCCATCACCAATGAAATCCATGGCATGGAGACACGGCATTGGTGCAGCGCTTCGCCCAGTGCCAGTCCATACACGACCGCGCCAGAAGTTTTCCATTGTGATTGGAGGGATTGGCAGGCTTCTAAGGCATCGGAATCGAGCCGTTCGACCCAGTTTCTCTCGATGCGATTCGCTGGATTACCGCTCAATGCAGGAGGAAAGGCCCCCAATTGGAAGTACCCACTCCAGTCGGCTGAAGGCGAATTTTTTGAACGCGCCTCGGGGGTCGGCGCTATAGTCTTACCCGCTTTGACCGCTTGATAAAGGGTTGCCAAATGCCCATCGGATCCCCCGTCAAAAACCAAATGATGGGGATTGAAGTACAAATGCCTCTCACCTTCCACATGCAATAACTCGGCTTCGAAAGCGGGGCCTTCCCGCAGCGGAATCGAATGGAAAAAAGCGGATTCTTTGAACGATTCAAATTCGGATCGGGTGAGTTCGCGTTCAGGGAGGGCATAGGAATCAGAGGACACAGGATGCTGCATCAGGGTGCCGTCTGAAGTGGTATCAAACCGAACAAACAATTCTGGACATGACTTCAACGTGGCTTCTGCTGCCGATTTGAAGCCCTTCTCGGTTTCAGGAATCCGCACGAATTGGGGCAAATTGTACAGGCTGTCATCTTTGCCCATCATGTCCACCCAAATGGCCTCCTGTGCTCGATTGGCCGGCCGAGCGCCAGCAGGCGATGCATCTTCGCGAGCTTCATCTTCCGTGCGTTCCAGGATTTCTGCTAGGGAGCCAAACGTCTCGCACGCGAATAAATGGTACACCTCCAATCGCTGGGCATTTTGCCGATTCCATTCGCGCACAAAATGCATGGCATCGAAACTTGAGCGCCCCAAGGCAAAGAAATTATCGGTGGGACTCGCTTCCCGATGAAATAATTGATTGAACAAACCGAGTAAGTCGGTGGCTTGGGCCCCATCGGTGAGCGGTACGTTGCTGCTTGCGGCCTGTTGAGCGAGTGCATCGCGGTCAATTTTTCCATTCCGCGTCATGGGCCACGCTTCAACCTTCAAAAACTGCGAGGGGAGGTAATACGCGGGATGATTTTTTAGGATGGATTCTCGAATGTGGCGAAGCGCTTCGGCTCCCAGTGGCTTCTCGTGCGCTACGCCCAATTCTTGGGCATAGCCATTGTGATAGGTAAAAGCGACCCAAGTCATGCTGGACTCGATGCCTTGAAGGATCGTTTCGATGGATTGCAATTCCAAGCGTTGTCCGCGGATTTTGACTTGAAAGTCGGCTCGCCCGAGGAAATGGTAATGGCCAAACTCATCCTGCATGCCGCGATCTGCCGAAAGCCAAGTACCCCCATCGTGGCTCCATTGACCTTCCTGATAATATCCTTTCCCCACGCACGGCCCACCGATGGCCAGTAACCCTTCAATTCCGGCAGGCAGTGTGTTTCCCGCTTCGTCGGAAATGTTCAGCGTGGAGTGCCCCATTGCACGGCCAATGGGGACCGTCAGCCCAGGAGCGTAAGTTGCGGCTGGATCGGCGGCGAAGAATGAATTGTCGATGGTGGTTTCGGAAAGTCCGTAGGAGCTGATGACCAACGTTTGCGGACCAACATGCTGTTGCAAGGCTTGCATTTCCGATATTTTCCAGACGTCGGAGCCCACAATCAGGAGTCGAAGGGCCGAAGCCGAGAATGGGACATCTTCCATCCACCAACGCGCCACGAGCGGGGTGGTTTCAAATACTGTGATGCGGTGGGCGGCCAATTGGCGGCCAATTTCGGAAGGGTCTTTTCGCTGTGCGGCATTCAGCAGGATGAGCTCCGCCCCTTGAAATAGGGACCGCCCCAAATCACCCAAAAAGACATCGAATGAAAACGAAGCGGCTTGCAGCGATTTGTCATTTTCGTTGAGGTGGTAGTCGGATTTCCACGCGGCAACCGCGGCTTCATATCCCGAGCGTTTGACCCCGACCAATTTGGGTTGCCCCGTGCTACCGGATGTTGCAATCGCATAAGCCAAATCGGAATCGAAGTCCGGATGAGGATGGATGCGCACTTTGCGTTGGTTTTGTTCTGCAGCGGCGTCCAGAGCCGTTTGACCGCACAATGCCTCGATGTGGGCGATGCGCTCACGCGGAGTCTCCGCATCAATCGGGATGAACGGAATGCCATGGGTAAGGCAGGACATGATGAGTGCAACGTGATCTGCGGTGCGCTGAGCGATGATGGGAAGGACGCCCGAACCGGACCATTCCAATCGATTGCGCCAATTCTCCATGCGTTCATTCAATGCATCAAAGCTGAGCGTTTCAATGCCATCGCTCAGGGCATTTTGCCCGCCTTGTTGGTCCAGCACCTGAATCCATATGGCCTCCAATGCGGACGATTCGATTTGAGCAGGTGCGGCCGACTGTGTGCCCGTTTCAATGTGGAACAAGGCCTCGTGCATGGCCTGCACGGCTGCAGCAGAAAACAGGGCGGGGTCAAATTCCCATTGAAACCAAGCCTCATCTCCGGTATCGATGAAATCAAGAGAAAGGTCAAATCCGGACCCTCGGATTTCAAAAGGCAACGCCCGGATATCGTCTTTTTCTGCCCAACTATTGTACGTGAACGTCGTATTGAAAAATGGGGTGCCCTTGGATTGTTTTTGTGTTTCCAGTTCAGCGATTTTGGAAAAGGGCTGCTGGGATTTTTGCGAAAAGGAGCGCCACTGAGCAAGAATGGCCTCGGGACTTTCATGCTCCACAGGGATGGGCAACATATTGACCGACATCGCTTCCAAGCGATTTTCGTCCCATTCTGTCCGGGTATTGACCACCACGCCGGTAGCGAAATCCCCATTCGGAAAGTACCTTTTCCAGGCTTGCATCCAGAGAATAAATCCCGCTTCGAAAGCGGAGCAGTTGAATTGAGTCTGGAGCGACTTCAGCATGCTGCGTTCTGCGGGATCGAGGGCCTTTCGAAAACTGCAAGCCTGCGAATGAGGCTGTATCCTGGCAAAAGGCAGCTTGTGAAGGCGAATCGACTGTAAGGCATTTCTCCAAAATGCGGTATCGACGGGGGCCGTTTGTGGAGCCAATAGGTCCAAAACGGTGGTGGTTTTTGACCGAAAATCAGCAGCAAGGGTGTCAAGCAATTGCTGAACTCCCAATCCGTCAAGCAACCCGTGATGCACGTTGATGGCAAACCAAGTCACATCCCTACAGACTCCGATGAACACATGCGTCAACGCTTGGAAATCATCTGCAGGTGTGGCGTCCACTTGGCGCATGAAGTCGGCGGCGTTCTGCGCTTGGATGCGGTGCACTTGAGGGGCGGATTGCACCCAACGATAGTTACTCCCGTCCGCTGTGACACCGAGGGCCAGGGCTGGCTGCATTTGCACCCATTGCTCGAGGGATTCGGCCGGGGCCAATGCCGTGGAAAGCTCAAACCCGGTACGTATCCAATACGCTTTCATGGATTCCGGATCGCTCTCGCCTAAGAAAAACAGCCTTGCTGCAGCTGAATGAACGACGCTTCCGGGTTTGATGGACGTTCGAGACGCTGTGGTTGGTGGGGTCTCCGTTTTCGCCACCAAATGTGGAATATCAGCGAGCGCTGGGCACAACAAAATCCGGTCCAAGGGTAGATTCAACCCCATCGTTTTTTTGATTCGACCAGAAAACTTCAAGGCATCGACGGAATTCAATCCGTTCGAATACCATCCCAATCCCTCCCGCAATTCCCGACGAGGAAAAAGTTCCTCAAAAAGTGCGCGGAAGTCGCTCGGTAGAGATTCGTGTGGTTTTTGGAAACCCTCCGTGGAGATTCGACTTTTCAGTGCAGACACATCGATTTTCCCGTTCTTGTTGAGCGGGAATTCTGGCAGGGTTTCAATGATGCCGGGGATGGCAAAAACAGGTAAGGAGCTGGTGAGCCGTTCCCGGGGCGGTAAAGCGTGTCCTCCTTCCTCCAACCCGAAAGCAGCCAAAATGGGTTCATCAAACACGACGGTCCAACGCTTAATGCCTGACCATTCAGCCAGGGCGTGTTCAATGCGCGTGAGTTGAATGCGTTGACCGTGAATCTTGATCTGATGATCTTGACGTCCTCGGAAGAAAAGATTTCCCGCACGGTCTTGCCACCCCAAGTCTCCAGTGCGGTAGGCCTTTTCCTCTTTGTAAAAACCAAATGCACCGGTATCCAAACCGCCGGCGTAACCCAATCCTACGGCGGGGCCAGTAACCGTGATTTCACCTTCCTGATAGGGAGGCAGCTCAATCTTTTGAGCACCGAGAATCACATGGCGTGCATGATCAAAATCCGATCCCAAGGGCAATTCACTGATCGGGAATTGACCGTTGTTTTCAAATCCTGCTGAGAATACCGTGCATTCTGAAGGTCCGTAATATTGGAAAAGCCTTGCCGCAGGAAATTTTGCCTGCATCATGGATTGAAGACGCGGGGGAACTTTATCTCCGCCTGTCATAACCAGCCGCTCCTTCGTATCCGATGTTTTGCGCTCTATCCAATTTTCAAGCAATGCGGGAACCAGATGGAAAGCGGTGATTTGCTCAAAAACACGATCAAGATCGGCTTGAACAAGCTCTTCTTTTTCGATAAAACGCATTTCCCACCCCTTCCAAATGGGGAAGATCAATTCAGCAATTCCCAGGTCGAAAGCCGGGTGCGCCAGCACCCCGAAAACTTCGCTCTCTCGCCAAGGTATCTTGGCCTCCCAGGCAGCAATAAAGACCAACAAATTGGATAATGATAATTGAACGACTTTGGGTTCACCCGTGGAGCCTGAGGTGCAGATGCATAAAATCGACGAATTCGGTGATGCTTGATTGCGGTTTGAGGTTGATGCGCCGTGCTGCCAGTCCAAGACGGAATCGAGCAAAACGACTTCGCCTAGTCGCGTCTCCGCTTCGGCAGAAAAAATCACGTCAGGGGGTTTCATGGCGCGCAAGGACGCGATGAACGGATCGGTTTCCCGTTCGTTGACCGAAACCACTTCGATCCCCAGCTTCCATGCCGCGGAGATGAGCATCGGCATGGACGGGTGTTTATCGCCGTAGCACCAAATGCGACTGATTCCTTTGGAAAATTCTTGAGTGAGGTGGTCGAAGATCACCCGCTGGTCGGGGGCTAAATGCTGCTCAATTTGGGCGAAAAACGCCTCAGAATCCAGGGCTGGTGGGTGAAGGGGCTTGGTGCGAGTTGCGTGCAGCAAGCTGATATCGGCGAGTCGACCCTCAGTCTGTTGCGAAAGTTTCGCTAGAAAATCGACAAAGCCCGAAGCGAGGCATTGGACCTGTTCTTTGGTGTGAAACCCCGAATTGAAATGCCAATCAAAATGATAGTGATCATGCTCGGGTGATATGGCCAAACTCAACGGAAATTCTGAGTAATCGTACGAATGAATCAATTCGAACATTTGCCCAGCAGTGCCCAATCCAGCTTCAATCGGATAGTTTTCAAAAGCAATCAGAAAGCCATACCTCAGGTTGCTGAAGATCGGGTCCAATGGGTTGGCAAAAGGAAAGGCGGCAACAGTGCGTTCTTGAGTTTTGAACGCTTGAACCAAGGTGGAGATCGATAAATCGCGGTCCACTGCGAACTGGCACGGCATCGTTTGAATCCCCAACCCAAAAGACTGCGGCAAACTCGCTAGCAACCCATTCTGTTTGACCACTCCGAATTGAACGTTTTTTTCTTGTGTCCATTCAGCCGCAAAACAGGCCCAAGCGAAATTTACCGTTTCGGCTGGGGTGAGGCTCCAAGTTTTTGCCAAACCTTCCAACGCATGCCGCGGTATATCACAAGGTACCACGTCGTTTTCTGACTTGTCGGTGCGATGCGCGGTAATTTCTGCAAACGATTCAAAAGGCCTCACATAGTCTGAATACGCTTGAATCGCCTCGGAATGATTTAGTTGACTCCAGCCTTCGTACCAATGCCGATTGAGTTTTTCTGGCAGGAAATGTTGCGGGTGTTCCACCAATCGCATGAAATCTCGCAACAGTTGTTGCTTTCCCCAACCGTCAAAAAGCAAGTGGTGGTTGGTGATGACCAAACAGGTTTTGGAAGGCATTTCGACCCAGTCAAATCGGATGCAGGGTTCTTTTTGAATCACAAACCCGGTTCTTCTGATGCGATTCAGCAGTTCAGGCAAGTCTTGATCGGAGCAGGTGTGTTCAGCGATTTTGGGATAAGTGGATTCACTGCACACCCAAACCGGTTGCTTCAATCCTTCGTGAAGCACAACCGAACGGAATCCTTCATATGCGCCAATCAGTTTTTTGAGCGCAGCATGAATGATGGACCAGTCCGGCCCATGGACTTGAAAGGCGAGTTGCTGAACATACGTCTCCGGATCGCTTTTGATCGTTGCGGCCAGCATCATTTGCTGAGCGGGTAGGAGAGGTACTATGGAGCGTTGGCCCGACATGTGGAGTGGATTTAGAGATCTCCGAGTAAATCGCCGATGGCGTCGAGATCCTCGGAGTCGACGTCTGCAGAGACGTAATTCGATTGTTGGTTGCGAAATCCATCGAATGCCGCATCGAACGCCAACCGAAATGCTTGCGCATCGAAATCCGGGTGGGTTCGCAGCATCCATTTCAGGGATCCCTCGGTGATCATGGCATTGAGTTCGACAACGGCGAAAGCGGGATTGTTGCCGTCGGACATGGGCCCTTGATCAATCGTTGATGGGATGGCGATTCCCCCGCGATTTTCATCGAAATTACCCAGGAAATTGAGCAGAACGGGGAAGGGGGGCTGTTGCCAATTCGATTGCGCCATGTAAGTAAGCCCGGATTCTGGTAAGCGCTCAAATTCCCGCGTGATGGATCCCAGCAAGTTTTCCGTTCCGGGCCATTCCTGCGCGAAGACCGGATAAAATTGAGTGAACCAACCCAATGCTTCCGATAATTCCGGCACCCGGTCGTAGCTGCGGCCGTGGGTTTCGAAAAACACCGAAGTCGGCGGCAAATTCAAGGTCTGCCAGGCGTTCAGGAAGAGGTAGAGAAATTTCTCATTGACGGTATTTCCGAATCCGCTCCCCAACGTGAAGGCTTGGGTCGATGGGATGTCCCACGTCCATTCCACATAGGTCGACTCATTCAAAGAAATCGCTGCCCACGATTGAAATGGATTCATGACCGTTTCACCATAAAACGCATTCGATTCCGTGCGCTTGGCTTCTCCAAGCTCAATGAAACGCTGATGAACTTTACCCAACACCTCCGTCCCATGGTGTTCTCCCGCGGAACCCGTCAGGGCTGCTTGCAATTCATCCAATATGATGCGCCAGGAATAGCCATCACAATAAAAATGATGAATGGAGATGAAAAGGAAGCGTCGGCTTTCAAATTCAAACACCGCAGCTCCAGCCACGGGCCCCCTTTTCAAGTCGAAGGAGGATTGAATTTTGGCGCAATGTTGCGTGATTTCGGCCTCGCTTTGGCATGCAAAATGGTGAATAGCAGGTGGAGCACCGGCCTTCCACTCCCCTTCATGAACCTGGGCCAAAATGCTAAACTGATTCAACGTTTCGACCAATACACGCTTCAATTCGCCGGTATCGACGGGCATCAAAAGTTCCAGCAGAATGGATTGATTGAAGTGATTTTTGTTTCCTTCGAACCGTTCGTTGAACCATTGCTGAATCGGGGTGAGCTGCACCCGATGCGCCTGCACGCCTTGCACCTCTCCTTTGGCTGTTAGATCGACGACGAATTGAGCCAAATTCGGGGCATTCAACAACTCCGCTAAATCCGCCTGGAACCCCTGCGTTCGCAATTTACCGATAATGCGGAGCGCTGTGATGCTGTCGCCCCCTTGTTCGATGAGGCTGTGCTCACCGCTGAGGTAGCTGAACTCGGGCAATCGTGCTCGGACGAATTGTTCAAATTGTCCCGAAGCTTGATGCCAATGGTAACCTCGAATCGCTTCGAGCAAATCTTCGCAAGCGACCACTTCATCGGGTTGACACCAAAGGGGCAATTCAGCTGCTAAAAATGAAGCGACAGCGGCACGGTACGATTCGTCTCCATTCACAAATACGATGATGCGTTCGTCAAGGATTTCGCAGGAAACCCGATGATGGGATGCCGAGAATTCAGCTGCTTTTCGTTCGATCGCTGCGTTTTGGATTCGGTAGTCAAACCGTTCAAAAATTCGGCTATCGCACAGCTTGGTTGGCCCCGAATCGTCGAGGCATATCACCTCACTTTCCGGATCAAATGTGCCAAAATAAAGGATGAAAGATCGATCGGATTGGCGGTGCACAAGCGCCGGAATTCCGCCGCGTTCTGACCAGTTTGAAACGACGCACAATGCGTCTGCGGGTTGCCAACGAAGGGCTTCGGAATGGATTACCGGGACCTCTTGCTCCACTTCATTGGGATCCAATTGGGCATTAATCAATGCACTGAAGGTGTGCGTGACCGAGGCGGGCAGGCGTTGTTTTTTCTCCCGCAGGCATCCGATCCCCTTTTGCCAATTCAATGAAGAGCAACGTGTGCCCGCGTCGGTGAACCAATTCACTTCTTTTGCTGCACCTTTATTTTTGGGCAATTCCGCGGCTTTTGGAAAGAATGCGTGTGCTGCATCGGGCCCTACTATCCAACCGTTGCCGATGAAAGATTCGACCCGACGGAGGTACTGCAATTGACCAGTGACTTGCTCCCAACCGTTCTGAATGAGGTGCGAACCGTTGAGCCGGCTCTGCCATTGCTCTGGACGATCCAACCAAGTTCGGATCGAGGACTGATTCAGGACGAAAGGCCGCTCGAGGACCTCATTTTCCGCCAGGGCCAAATGATGGAGCGCTGCGACGTCGAGTTTGCCATTGGTGGTAGTCGGAAATTCCGGCACGTGAATGAAACGCTGAGGAATCATGTACCGAGGGAGCTCAGTTTCTAAAGCTGCCCGATAGTCCAATCCCGCTGCAATGGATTCGATGAAGCACACCAGTTGTTTCCCTCCGGCAAATTCGACAACGCTTGAATGAGATGCCACCTGAAATGCACGATGCAAAACATGGTGGATTTCTTGTGCCTCAATGCGGTATCCGTTGAGCTTCATTTGCGCATCTACCCGAGACAAAAACAAGAGGTTTCCGTCTTCTTGCATTTGGACCAGGTCGCCCGTGCGGTAAACGGGTGTCTCCGGAAATTCATCTAGTGCGGAAAACACGCGAATCGTGTGTTCAACATCGTTTAAATAGCCCGACGCTAGGGATGAACCAAAGAGGCACAACTCACCTTGAACGCCTCGAGAAACAACCTTTCCTGCTTCATTGATGACAGCAACGCCCATCCCTGCAATGGGTTTGCCAATGAACGGAATTTCTCCTTGACGCACCTCATGGGTGATGCAGCCAACCGCGGCCTCAGTGGGGCCGTATTCGTTGATCAACCGGTGTGAAGTATGTTCAAGGCAGGTATTCACTTGGGATGATTCAAGTGCTTCCCCGCCTACGATGATGGTTTTGGGCAGGGCATTTCGGAACCATTCGGATTCTGACAGTTGAATGTGCGATGGCGTCAATTTCAACACATGGCAATTCGAATCTGCCAAGGCCCGCTTTACACTTTCATAAGCAGACGCCGCTTCCTCGTGCAGGATGACCTCACATCCTGCGCACAGTCCGCCGATCAATTCGGTCAAAGTAAAATCGAAGGTCAGCGGTGTGAAGACATGCACCGTGCCGGGGTACTGTGAATTGAAATAGGCCGTCTCGCAATGGGCGAGGTAATTTCCAATGGCCTGATTCGAAACGAGTACGCCCTTCGGAATGCCTGTCGATCCTGAGGTAAACAACGCATAGGCGGGTTCTTCAGGGCCTACATGAGCGGCAGAAAAATCCATCACACCCACATCCTCGCTCATCATCGAACGAAAAGTAGCCCGGTCCAAAATCAAGTTGAGGGAGGCACTTTCTCGAACGCGGTTGACGCGATTTTCAGGCCATTGCATGTCAATCGGCACGAAAGCCTTGCCGGTTTTCAAGATGCCCAAAACACTCACAAGTGCATCGATGCTTCGGGGAAGTTGAATGCCAATGAATGCGCTTGATTCAAATTGGGGTTGGGCAATGAGCTTGGATGCGAGCAAATTCGCCTGTTTGTCCAATTCAGAAAACGTAAGTGCCTGTTCATCGCTGCGCGCGGCCACCTGTTCAGATCGCGTTTGAACGACGCGATCGAACCGTTCCAGGATAGAAGGAGGAGCCCCCATTCCTTCTGCCTGGATAAGGCTCGGATGGGGTTGCGTATTCGCAGCATTTCCGCCCAAAAAGGACTCGAGATCGCGGATGAAGGATTCGCTGAACGTTTGCCGGTACTGGATGCGAGCTTCGCTTGAAGGGAAAGAAAGAATGAGATCGAAATCTTCCTCAGCGGCAGGCGGAATCTCGTCCAGAACGACCAAAAAATTGGATGAAGGGGTGATGTGTTCGACAAAAAGATTCGCATAACACGCTTGGAATTTTGTCAGGCCTTCTTCTTGAACGTCGAAGTCCAAATCAGGGGCAACCACCCAAGGGTAAATCTGACCTCCCGAAGCGACAGCGAATTGGAAACCGTTGTCTTGCCAAACGCGATGACGCATGAATTCACTGAATTGCTTGAGGACCGTTTTCGAGGAAACTGACGCGTTTTGTACGTGTATTTCCTGTAGGGCGCCTGGCTGCAGGGCCATTACATCCCGCCACACGCCGGGATGTTCGGAGAAAAGGAGGGGTTCCCAGTGGCGAATGCCCTCATCCAGATCAATTTCCGTTTGCTCGGATTCCCATTTGTTGGAAGGAAATACGTCATTCCAGGCGATGTCCATAACGCCGACTCGGCCTCCGGCTTGGAGAACGGCATCGACTTTCGCTGCTTTGGGCACGTCCAAGATGCATCCATCCAACTCGGGAAGGGTTGCCTCATACGGGATTGCTTTGCGATCAGAAGGGAGGCGGTCTGTATCCCCAGCGCCCGTGACCAGTGTATAGGCCTTGGTGAATTTTTGTCTGAAACCGGCGATAAATGAGGGGTCCATTCTTCGCGCATCGTAGACCATTCGTACTTCGTAACCTCCATCTTTCGGGAACACGCAAAACGTCAAAGGGAATCCGGTGATTTCTTGGACATGGATGAGTTTGGCGCGAAACCCTTCAAGTTCGATGTCTTCGTACGGATAGTTTTCGTAAACAAAAAGTAAGTCCGACGCGGTGTCCACGTGGTTGGGATCCGATCGCTTTACATCGACCAATCGCTGCTGCAAAGACGTTTGAATTTCAGCAAGAAAGGACGAGAGGGTCTGATTCGACGTATCAGGTACAGGCAGCGAAATGTTCTGAATGAAAAGCCCTACTGCCGCATCGATGTCACCCGACATGGCATTTCGTCCTGAACTGATTCCATTGATGTACAACCCGTTGGCCTCGTCATAGGAACGCGCGGTCAACATCAATGCAGCGAGAGAAAACACTTGCCGTGTGATGCCCAGGGCCTCCATCCGCGTCGCCTCCAATTCATGATTCGCTGCAAGCACAAACGAATCCTCGGCAAATCCAGCTTGCCAATTGAACGCCTCGACTTGAAAACGAAACGCTCGGCCGGCTGGAGTGGAAAGGTCGGTTTCGCGCACCGGCAACGATGCTTCGGTTTGAATCCAATCGAGTTGGTGGTTCGGTTGGGGCTCAACCGTGAGATTTCCGGTGGCCACACGGGTCAAAAATTCGCGGATTAACACCCCGACACTCCAACCATCCAGAATCACGTGGTGGTGACTCCACAACAAATAGCGCTGACGTCCGATGGATAGAAAAGTCACCCGAAGTAACGCATTCGAAAACCCGCGCTTGACATCGCTGAGCAACGCAGCTTCGACGCTTTCATGCGATTCATGAACCACTTCCATGGGGTCGGAAGTGACGGTCTGGAACCATTCGCCTGATTCTTGTTCAAGGCGCACGCGGATTTGGTCATAACTGTTCCAAACGGCAGCGAGGCAGGATTCGAGAAATTTCAAATCGGGCGATTTCTCAATTTCAAAGAGGAACTGCTCATGGTACGCCCCGACGGAGTGCATCGCACGGGCGTGGCTCCAGATTCTACGTTGCATATCCGAAAGGGGATACCGCATCTCACGTGAATTTCTGGGAACCTGCCCCTGACTTGGCCCACCCAAAGCAAAACGCCACTCCCCCATGGTTTTGGCCGAGAGCAATTCGCCCAGGTCAACGACGGCCCCTTTTTCCTTCATCTTTGCGAGTAGCCGAATGGCTTGAATGGAATCACCTCCGTTCGCGTAAAAACTGAAGTCCCATTTCAAGGGCTCAGGAAAAAGCGCATTCCAGATTTCGGTCAGCAATGTGATTTTCTGCTCGTCCGATGATTGGCACTTTGCCCGGTACCCCGTAAATGACTTACTCCACCCGAGGGCGTCATTGCGGTCCGGGGACTTTTCATCAAACAAAGCCTCGAACACGGGACGCAAGAATGGCGTGAGTTCCTCCAAACCTGCGTCCAAGGTGATGCGACATGAATCCAACTCTGGGGAGAATGTCGCGACAAATGGAACTTGAGGCGGAACTGCGCTCTGGGCATCGGACACCACCAGACCTAGAAAGGCCGTTTTGGGAAACGATTCAATGTGATCGAGCAATTGCTTCAGGGTTCCAAGCAGTGCTTTGGCGTCTGATCGCACATCCAACCCCGGTTGCATGTCGACGGCGATGTGCCTTTCTCCGTGTTGGTAAGCCAACGGCAATTCCAAATGAACCTCTGCGATGAAATGCTTCAAGCTGCTCAGCAGCAGAACTTTGGCGTTGTTCGGATTGCCTTTGCAAAGCACCGCAAAGCGTTCGGGCACGTCAAGCTTGACGTGAAGCCTGTCCTCGGAAAGACTGGGTAAGGCGCTGTGGCCATGCAAAGAGGCCAAATATGTGGCTGGAGTCTCCACGGGTGCTATGGTTTCCGAATGATTTGGGCGATGTATTGATGCGATTCGGGGTCGTGATGAACTGTATCAATTTGCCAGGCCGTGGGCACGAGCATGGCTTCCAATTCCTCCGGTGATGCGAAGAGGTAATCGCTCCATGGTGTGGCGAATTTTTTATACCGCACCTTGACGCGCATCTGCCCACCCATGCGACCCTGCCGCAGATTTTGGGCGACGTAAGCACGAGTGTCTTCATCAAGAAACCCTTCGCCGTAGGGACTCATCGATTCGATGAAGAGGGTCGAATCGGCATGGGTATGCGCTTCCAGCAGGTGCATGAAATGCGCAAAAAACCGATCGTTTTGCATCAGGCCCAGGTTGTTCCCCCAGAAAACAACCTGATCAAAGACCAAATCTTTCCGCAACTCCTGGAAGTGCCCTACATCGCAGATAATCGTGTGCTGAAGACCCAGTGATTTGCAGGTTTCGATGGCTAACGGGGAGTTATCCATGGCATAGACTTCGCATCCGTTTTTTTGGAAAAAGAGCGCATGCTTTCCTCCCCCGCAACCGACGTCCAGCACTTTTCCTTGAATCTGAGGGGCCAAGATTTGCTGCGTCTGAGACCACTCCTCAAGCGGTTCAAAATACGCATTGCTATCACCGTACATGGTGAATCGGCCATCGTCTCGTTCCTCAATCTCATATCCGCCGTAGTGATTGCCCGATTGGTAGCAATCATGAATGTTATTGCCAAATGCGTCTTCCTCGAGTTTCAATCCTTTGATGACAATGTGCTCGCTCATGATTTGATCTTCCAAAATAGTTGAACCGAGTGGCGGTATGGAGCATCCACAGAAAGCATGGAAGTCGCGTGTGGGAAATTGTTATCGTTGAAGACCAGCTTATCATACTCAGGGGCTTCAGCTCTGATTTCTCCTTCCTTTTTGTAGAGAAAAAGGCCACCCCAATCATCATTCCACTCCTTGTTCAGGTAGAGCGATGCGGCAAAACGAACTTCATCGTCGCTGTCTTTATCGCTGTGCCATGGGATGTAACTCAGTCGATGCCAGACATAGGCTTGGGCATCAATTTCAATGGTTTGATGGGGTTGAACCAACCCGTGTTTGCGCATCGCAGCGGTCAATGTTTCGATTTGATCGGGCGCAAGGCTTCGGATCAAGACCACCCCGCTGGGCGCAACGATTTCTTCTTGCCAACCCAAATTGGAACGCCAAACGTTGTCGTACATCAGATCCTCATTTTCCTTGAGGATCTGTTGGATGAACTCTGGGCCGATAAAATTTTCAATGATTTTCATGAGGTTATCAATGGAATAATGCAGATTGGGCTGCAACGGGTGTAACAACGTCCTGCCGCAATCCCGGGATCGGTTGTCTCGTAATCAGGTCCAAGCCAGTGATGGCCAACTCCCCTATTCGGTAGTGATTCACTCCAGCCTCCTGCAAGCGATTGATTTCGCCGAATGAAACGGATGTTCCGAGGCTTTGTGTGATGCTGGAATCAAATCCAAACTGCCTCCACTGCGATAAAAATGACGCATCGGGCATGGCGGCGCAGTCGAGGTACGCCCCCACGCAATTGCATGTTCCGCGATCGATGGCATCTTGCACAAATTCGCCTTCACAACCCTCCCGCAGGGGATCCAAAAGCACCATGTAGCAATCGCGCTTCGATTTCGGGGCGTGGGTTAGATTGATGTCAATCCAATCTTGATCACAGGCCACGCCTTCATAATTCAACCACCACGTCTCCACCTGCGGATGAAGTCGTTTGTAGTCCCGTAAAACATCGATTTGTGCACTGGCTACGCTTGCGCACGGCACGTCTCGAAGGCAATCAAATATTTCAGCAGGGAGGCCTTCAAACGCTTTGATTACAAAAGTCCACGTCATGCTTCTTTCGCGCAAAAAATCATCCAAAAACCGGATGTTCTCAGTCAATCGAGCAGGGTGAATTTGAATGCGTTGTGCAGGGCTCATTGGATTGTAGAAAAATAAAACACAATCGCCCGGGAATCAAACGGGTTAAAGCCTGCCAAAAATCAAGCGCGCGACATGAATCAGGTCGCCCGCCTTTCCCTCGTTGGCCATCAATGATATACCCAGTGGCGGGTAGCATTTGCGGTCGTTATCCCAGGGGACGACCACGTGTGACAATCCCAAGAGCGTCGCAATGGAAGCGATTTCTGAAGGTCCCGTGGTAAGGGCTACAACAACCGGGGAATCGGCATCCTCAAATCGCTCATGCCATTCCTCGCGCAACTTTTCAAGTTGGGAAACAGCGGCTTGGTAGCTGCCATCTTCTGCATGATTAGAAGCAATGGACCGTTCCATTTCCTCTATATCTGGATGGTATTGGTGCAGCAATGCATTGCGGCAAGCCGCTAGAAAATCATCGCTTGACATCGGCAGTTTGGGCAATGTATCCCGTTTAAATTCGGTTTTGCAAATGATGTCAAATGCAGAAAAATGGGGGTCGATGGCCTCGGAAAGCCGGCATGGAGCGATCGAAAGGCCAGCCCGGACAATCAGGGAAGTCAAAGCCGCAATGATTTCAGCGGACCCTTCTTCTTCATCGAATGAAGTCGCCTCCAGCCAGATGCTCGTCGAGCGGACGAAATCCGGTTTTGGAAACAACTGGTTTCGAGCGAAATCGAGATTTTGGATCGAATCAGCAAATAAACCGATGCGGTCGAAGTAGGTCGAAATCCCTACAACACCATCTGCGAGGGAGGCATAGCCAGCTGGCTTGAAGGCAAATACGCCATTGTGAGCCGCTGGATACACAACGGAGCCATCCGTTTCCGTACCTATGGCGAAGCTGCAAAAATGTGCGGCGGCTGCAACGGCTGAGCCCGAACTTGATCCGCCTACTGGGTAATCTGGACCCCAAATGGAACGCGTAGCCCCCCCCAAGGAGCTGAATCCAGAAGCGGACTCGTTGGAGACGTAATTGCAGAATTCGGATAAGTTGGTTTTCCCGAGAATCACTGCACCGAGTTCCTTGAGATTGCGAACGATTTCAGCGTCTTCAAGGGCAAAGTGGTTTTCCAAAAGAACGGATCCGCAGGAGGTGGGCATCGCATCGCTTGTTTGGATGTTGGCCTTGATCAAAACAGGCACGCCGTGCAACGCGCCCCGCAATTTTCCCGAAGAGGCCCATTCGGCATCGAGTTGCTGTGCCTCTTGCATCGCTCGCGGATTGATGTGCAGTACGGAACGGTAAAGGGGATCTTCTCGCTCAATGCGATGCAGGCATTCACTCACGACGGATGCCACGGTTAATGATCCAGAAGCGTACCCCTCGATCAGCGCTGCAATCTCAAGTGACCCATCCCACGGATTTTCGGTCAACTCATCCAACACCATCCCGGCTTTGCAGTCGATGTTGAGGGAGGCTTTCGAATCGGCGCAAACGGTTAAAACGTACTGTTTTTCCTCGGGACTTGTCATGCGGTAGGCGGCCAGCCAATCGCTCGGAGCGCTTTCAATTGAGGCCGGGTCGACTAAAAAACCGGTCCCATTTTTTTTGGCAATGGCTTCTTTTTCTGAGAATCCAACATAGGCCTGCCAGGGATGATTGCGCAAGCTTTCCCAAGCTTCCGCTGAGAAGGCATGCTCCAAAAAAAGGTGCTCATTTGGATTGAATCGCTCGATATCGATGCCGAAAGGAACGGTACCCATTCCCACGAATACATACCCATCAGCATGACTGATCGAACAATGGAGCCCATTGGCCAGCATCGGTTTTCCCATGGGATTTTTATGAAATCCCATGTGGGCAAGGTCTGACTTCCAATGGAGTTGTGCCAACCGATTGAGTTCCAAGCGAGCAGCAGCGGATTCTTTTCGACGTTGCTCATCGGAAAAGGCATTCAGGTAATCTTCGTCAATCGGGGACTGGAATGATTGAAAATCACGGATATGAACAACCGACAAAAAGATGGAGTGCTCCATTATGGCAATGCAGGCAATTGCCCTTTTGGATCGAGGATTTGTTTGAGGGCTTGGTATGCGGATGCTTCAATCGAATTTGGAGGCCGATTGAACCGCGTGCGGTGGATGCGTCCAATTCCATGCTCTCCGGATAAATGACCCTTATGAACGCGAACGATGGCGTCGAAATTTGCTGTTTTGGCCTCCCATTTATCTTCGTCGCCATTGAAGAAAACGTGAATGTGGTAATTGCCATCTCCGGCATGCCCAAAAATGACATGTTCAAATCCATTGGCTTCAAAAAAGCCTTTCAATTCACGCAACGCAACCGGAGCTTGTTTGACTGGGAAGCACACGTCCAAATCCACAAACGCCTTGTACCCTTGAAGCCCATACCCAATGTCAAAACGTTCGCTCAACGCTTCCGATTGAATGGATTGGCCGTGCAAACCGGCAGGCAACGCGCCAGACCTAGCATCGGGAAGCGCTGTCCATAGCACGCATTCGTTCGCCTTGGATGAAAATTTCAAGGCATTGGAATCTGCGATTTCGATGAGGTAGGCATCGCGTTGTACCAGTTTGGGAATCAACGCAAGCAGCTCAAAGAAATCGTCGCTAGCAAATCGCAGGTACTGCAGCGAAGGCATGGGAGGGGCACACTTCAGAATTGCCCGAACGACAATGCCCAAGGTCCCTTCCGAACCGATCACCAGGGATTTCCAATCACACCCTTCGGACACTTTGGTGCAATAGCCACCCAAAAGATGGGTTTCCCCGTTCGGGCGCATGATTTCCAATCCCAACACCCACTGATTCATCTTACCGTATTTCAAGGACAGCGGTCCTCCTCCGTTGCAGGCAATCATGCCGCCTACCGTGGCTTTGTCTTGACTACCGGGTAGGACGGGAAAATGCCATCCTGAAGAAACAGCAATTTCCTGCAGTGAGGCCATGGTGGCTCCAGCCTCAGCTACGATGATCCCAGCCTGCTCATCATACCATGAAATGGTGGTGAATGCGCTCAAGTCAATGAACGTTTCATGGGATTTAGGGACAGCTCCTCCGCTTACACCGGTGAGTCCGCCTCCAACACGCAGCGGCAAACCCGGTCGCTCCCGCAAAAACAATTGAAGATCTGCAATGTCACGGGGTTGGAAAATGGATTGAGGCGTTCCTGTTAATCCGGAGCAATCCGTGATGCTAGGATTCTCCATCGAGTTGAATTTCCAGGGATTTAAAGAGTTGGCGCACGTTTCCAGCGCCGAAACCATCGTAATCATTGACCCTTTGGATAAATTCATAGAATAGGGTCGGTCGATCGCCAATGGGCTCTGTGAAAACTTGAAGAAGCAGCTTATCTCCGTCCTTTTCACAGAGGATTTGATTTTCCCGCATCTTGTCCACCGGGAGCTCAGGGAAATCTTCCTCCAGATTTTGATAATAGCGATCAGGGATGGGGGTGAATTTGACCCCGCGGCCGCGGTACTCACGCACCACCTGAATCAAGTCATCTACCTCGAAAGCGACGTGTTGAATTCCCGTACCGTAGTTGTGCTCAAGGAAAATGTCCACCTGGGATGACTTGGGCTTTTCCACCAACGGCTCCACAATCACCTTGTTGATGTTGATTTCAGAAGAATGCAAGGCATGCATTTTCATCCCTGAGCTGAGCGATTGAAAAAATTCCTCGCCAATGGTCTGGGCATGCTCCAGCGTGAGAATTCTGCACAAATAATCCTTCCAGAAATCGGATTCGTTCACACACACGACCGAAGCCAGGTGATCAATAGTGGTGACAAGTCCATCTGCGGAAGAGTCGGAGTTCTGAATGGGAACAAAACCGGGCAGTGGACCTGCCATCCTAGCGCGTTCAACGAACATGATTTCGTTGTCATCGAAAAGTTTGCAGCGTATGAATCGCGCGGACTCCCCTTCGCACGTTTCATGCTCAATTCCGCGTCCCGAAAAAATGGCTTTTTCTTCTTGCAAGAAACTCCACGTGCTTTCGATGCTTTCAACCACCAATCCGAATCGCTTGATGGAATTCCCATGCCGATCCACAAACGAAACCACATCGTGCGCAGCTGGATCCATCGCCGAGGTGATGATTAAATTGGCTTTCCCGTTGCGCAACCAATACGAAACTTCCATTCCATGAAGGCCTTTGCGCTCTCGCTTTCCTGCAATTTCGAAACCCAAAACGCGCTCGTGCCACCAAGCGACCATTTTGGCCATTCCTACGTACAGTTCGACAAAAGAATACCCGGAATTCTGCTCAATCTTCATCACCGAACGAATCTAATGATTATGTCAATCGCTTGCTGTAGTTCGGCAGCAGAAATATTGGCTACCGCAAGGCGGATACTGCTGAGCGCCGATGGATTATCGCTGAATAGGCTCATGGGACAAACAGCTACGCTTTCTTTTTCCAAGAGTTGCGCGCTCCATGACAAATTCGCCAAGGGCTGACCCAGGTCGAGTTCTGCGAAAAAGCCGCCTGAAAATTTTGCACCATTTTGCGTGAGTACGGTGCCGTTTTCTCGAAGTCGGTGTTTGATTTCCGTGAGGTGGGCGCCGAACTTAAAATTTTGTTCCAGCAACCAACCCGCTACGACCGCTTGTGTCAATCCCGAATTGTTGAGGCTCATGTTGGCCTTGAGTTTGGAAAAGCTTGGTGCAAGGGTTTTGGGCAGGTGAACAAACGCTGTACGCAATCCAGGCGCGAGAATTTTCGAGAAGGACATGGCGTGGATGACTCGCTCAGGACCCAACGTCCAAAGCGCGGGAAATCGTTCGTCGAGGTCGAATTCCCGGTACGTCGCATCGTCGAAAATGTACAAATTGCGCGATTCGGCCAGTTGCACGAGCCGTTGCCTTTCATCGATGCTGATGCGTGCACCCGTGGGATTTGCGAAATCAGCGGAAAGGTAAAAAAGCGATCCTTCTGGCAATCGACCCACTTGATCGATCCAATCATCACCGGCTATCCAAGTGACGTTGTTGCCAGTCATCCGAACCGCGTCAACGAATCCGGGGTAATACGGATCTCTGCAGGCAATGGTTTGACCTTGAAACTGCATCGCCGCCAACGAAATGGCTTCCTGCACGCCATTGGTGACCAATACGTGAGCGGGGGCAGCCGCATGTCCTTCATTTTTGCTCAATGCCTCAGCTGCAAGCGAGCGAATCATTCCTTCGGTTGCGTGATAGTTCAGAAGTGAATCCTTCGGATGGGCCTCTCGGTATGTTCCAACCAGCCGTTCGATATCCAACTGCGGATACAGATCCAGCGGCGGAACTCCCGCGCCGAGGTTGTACCGGGCACTCGTCTCGGCCAACTGATTGAGAAAATGAATTCGGTTCATCACGTTAATTGCGACGCTTATTCTTCGCCATCTTCCTCAAGACTTTTGATCGCGTGATTCAACACTTGGTCAAATGCATGTTCTTCATCCCAATCATACAACTTGTCGAATTCCTTTCTCGCCAAAGTGATTTGTTCGGCGAGTGCTGCGCTGGTCTGTTCGTCGCGACGAATGCGGGCATTCAATTCATCATCTTCGAATTTGGCAAAGCGCAACACATAGCGAGCGTCTTCACTCAAGGCGTCGCTGACGTGCTTTGGGATGGGGCGTTGAACGCGGTCGGAGTGCGAAAAGCCCATAACCAGCCTGCCGAAGGTGTTGGCAAAATCGATCAGCTCAACCCTTCCCGTTGGAAATGCGCGTTTTTTGAATTCGGCGAACGCAGCCAGTCCGGCTTCGATGGTTTCAAATGTTGGTGCGGCATCTTCTGGCGACGGCAAGTAAATAGCGGATAAATAGGGTCGGTCAACAGACGAATGGTTGGGGGTTCCTCGGTGGATCAAACGCAGGTCCCTCAGCGTGAGATCTCCACATTTTACGTCCAGATGCAAGGGCGTAAGTTTAGCGGCTCGTTCTTCCACCTGTTCATCAGTGAATTCATTGGAAGCAGTCGAGAATGCCGCTTCATCAGAAACTCGATGCGTGCCGGGAAAAACTTGGGTGGAGCCGTTTTCAGCGGTCGAATCCACCAACGGGACGTTCAATGCAATCGCGAAATCATTTCCGTCTTGGTGAATGGTCTGGTATGTCGAACCGGGAGATGCAATGTCTGAAGAGAAGAATACCAAGGCAAACGGAGTGTCAAACACGCCGCGCAGCACGGACATGATTTCCGGGGAAGCGTAAAACCCTGACGATAGAAGAACCGAATTGCTCGGGAGGAGCATGTTCCAACGGTTGATGTCGTGGTTGGCCGAGTACTTCGACCCATCTTTGAATTGGCTGCGAAATTGTGCCTTCTTTTCCTCGAACAATGGGTAGAAATCTCGCTTGAATTCCTCGATGGTATCCATGGAAATGGCCGACTCCACGAGGCAAAACCCGTCTTTTTTTACTTGGTTGAGGTGATCGTTCATGAGAAATTCAATTTCAGGTTAAACTTGAAAACACCTGATGCAGGTCGTTTACAAAATGGGCCATTTGGCTGTAATTTAAGGTCTGAGCCGTATCATCCGCACTGTGGTAATTTGCGTTTCGGAACATGGCCGTGTCGGTCATCATGATGGCGGGAATTCCGCGATGCCAATAGCTGCGGTGATCGGACCAGTCCATCCCGGAAAACGCAAATGGAATCCAAAACTTTCGGTAAAACCCGGGACGACGGGACTGCAAACCCCGGATAAAGGGGGCGGTCATTTTCATGGATTTGAAGTTGCCAACTCCCATGAGAAAATTGCCTGTATCTCCGTAAATCCAGCGTAAGAAGGAAAGTGGAAAGTCTTGACTTTCGGGTTTTTCCGAAAAATATCCGACCATTTCCAAGCACACCATGAACCGAATGTCCTCCGGGTCGCATGCTGCCGCATGAACATTGCTGCCCATTCCTGGCGTGCCGAAAAATGGAGGCTCTTCACAAGCGTAAAAGACCACATCGATGGGGTAAGGAAATGAGCGATTTCCGTGATCGCGCAGAAATCCCAACGCAACAGCCACGGCACTTCCGTTGTCGTCTGCACCGGGCGTTTGTTCGAACGTATCGTAGTGCGCACCCAAGATGATTTTCTGCTTGTGCGAACCGGGCAGGCTCACGATGAAATTTCGAAAGATCCCCCCTTCTTCACCCTGCCACTCCTGAATTTCCGGTTCAAATCCAGCGGATCGGATGAGGTCTTGCATCAACCCCATAGCCTCTTCCCAACGATCCCCTGATGCGTTCCGCAATCCAGGAATCGCCAATTTCTCAACCACTTGCTCGAGGTATGCTTCCATTAGAAATCAAATTCGTCGAACACTTCTGAGGCCGGCGCACAGGAGGCTGGTTGCAGTCTACCCGATGCTAGGACGCGTGCAACAGCAGCTTGAAATGTATCGAATGTTTGCGCGGCTGTGGATTGGGTTTGGGCGGTGTAATAAGAAACGTCCATTTGCGAGCCGCTTACAATGAATTGCCATTCATGGGGGTATTTCAAATAGGTAGGCTGACTCACTTCCAATCGCTTGACCCAATTGCCTTCGTGCATGATGGTCATGAAGTTGGCCACCACATCCAATTCCGCTCCGTCTGTTGCTGCTGGCACCACCCAGTGAGCTGGGCTTTCGGAAGTCAAATTGAATTGCATCGGCTCAAGTGCGGTAAACATCCCCGGGAACCCCGGATGCTGGCTCACATCGGCTACAGCGATGCGGGAAGTTTGATGCGAAAATGCTGCGAG
>Ga0255752_10001118_pt1 | contig 31641 bp, 23 predicted proteins | sample 011ome_25_FD_179952 | JGI IMG/M metagenome (GOLD analysis project Ga0255752, IMG submission 179952) | Coastal salt marsh microbial communities from the Groves Creek Marsh, Skidaway Island, Georgia - 011512CT metaG (version 2) | ecosystem: Environmental > Aquatic > Marine > Intertidal zone >... | reverse complement strand
TTGTTGTTGAATATCTATTCAATTGCAATATTGAATGGTGGGAGCCGAAAAGTGCAAAAGCTTGGTATTCGGGTTTGTTTCGTTTCGAATTAACAAGACCTCTTGGATTTACTTCTTTTGGAAGTTTAACCCCAATTAACACTTGTAGGCTTGGTGCAAAACTTGATTTTATTTCTCTCGGAATCGACCCCATCAATGCCACCCCACAGTATACGTTTCTATTAATAAGGTAATGATATCCAACTCTAGCTGTGATATCGAAATTCAAATCGTCTTGAAATTTAAATAGGTAGCCGGCCTCTAAATTTATTGAGGATCTCCTATCAACGTTGATGTTGTTACTCAATCCTATAAACTGACTATTAGACGATATTGAATCGGAAAAGTTGGTAACTGATGCAAATGTTGCGCTGGTAGAAGGATTAATAGGAATGCGAAGGGTTGCATTTGATTCATAATATCCTGGCGCAACTTCAATTTGAAACAAATAAGGATCTAGACCCTTTTTAAAGTTTATTTGCCCAAATGATAAGATGGGTAGTACTGCAATAATGAAGGATATTAGACCTTTCAAAGCTTTGATTTAAATGGTTTTGCTGAACGCAAAGTAACGAAAAAACACAATGGCTGGTTGAGATTTTCACCCAAAGAAGTATTGCGCCAGTCGAAACGTATTGGCATGTGCTTCAACTATGGTTTTTATCTCTGGACTATATCCGCCGCCCATGACAGCGACGACGGGTATGTCGGCTTCTTTACAATGTTTGAAAACCATTTCGTCCCTACGCTTGCACCCATTCAGACTTAACCCCATTCGCCCGAGTTTATCATCTTTTAGGACATCTACACCGCTTTGAAAAAAGACAAATTGGGGTTGAAGTGAAGTGAATAATTGGTCCAAGGCATTTTCCAATAAGGCAAGGTACTCATCATCACCCGTGAAGTCGTCCAGCACAATATCCCAATCGGAGGTCTCCTTATGGTACGGGTAGTTCTTCGCTCCGTGCATCGAAAAAGTATAAATGCGATCGTCGCCGTGAGCCAATACAGCCGTTCCGTTTCCTTGATGAACATCTAGATCAACGACGAGTATACGATCGAGGCCGTGGAAATCAATCAAGTGATGCGCCCCAATTACAATGTCGTTAAGAATACAAAATCCTTCGCCTCGATCGTAATAGGCATGATGTGTGCCGCCTGCAATATTTAATCCTGCGCTGCCGTTGACCAATGCGTGCACCGCTAAATCTACGGTGCCTTGACAGATCGTGCGTTCACGGTCAATAAGTTGCTGAGACAAAGGAAAGCCAATCTTGCGCTGCGCCTTGCCGGGTAAAGTGAGATCTTTGAGTTGTTTCCAATAATCCGAGCAATGCGTACGGAGAATTCGCGCTTCTGGTAAAAGTTGGGGTGCGAAAATTTGATCTTTGCCTAGGGTACCCTCGTAAATCAGTTGCTCTGGGAGCAAACTGTACTTCGCCATTGGAAAACGGTGGCCTTCTGGAAGGTCGTGTTGGTAAATAGGTGCCCAAGCAACTTTGATCATATTACTGCCTCAACACAGCCCCGGCACGTTTGTTCAGCTGATCAACAATGCGCGCAATGGTCTTGTCAACTGCCTGGTCGTTTAGGGTTTTGTTGGCGTCCTGGAAGATCATGCCAATGGCATAGCTCTTTTTATCCCCCGGTAGTTTATCCCCTTCATACACATCAAACAAAAAGCTATGACGAAGCAGTCCTTTTCCTGTTTGAGAAATGATTTGCTCCAAATTAGCGAAGGTTTCATTACGATCAACTAAGAGTGCAAGGTCTCTTCTCACGGAAGGGAATTTCGGAAGAGATTCGAACAATTGGACACCATTTGAAAGAATGGCAGCCATACAGCGACTCCAATCTAAACTTGCATGAACTGCACTTCCTTTAATTTCGAAATGCTTCAAAACTTTCGGGTGAACGGTTCCAAGGGTGCCAATAGTATTCTTCCCCATTTTAATCTCAACGAACTCTGCATAAAGCGAATGAGCTGAAGTTTTAAAGTCAAAAGACAATCCCATGCGAAGCAATAGTGACTCTAGAAGCCCCTTCATCCAGAAATAGTCATTTGCCTGTGCCTGGGTATTCCATTGGTCTTCACCGTAATTTCCGGCAGCGAACAAGTCCAGGTTACTGTTTTCAAAATAGCCATTTGCGCCTTGGCCATAGGTTTTACCGCGTTCGAACAATCGTAGGTTGGGTTGTTGACGCTTCTGATTAAAGCTAATTGCCTGTAAACCTCCAAAAAGCAGATTTGCACGCATGACATTCAGATCCATACTCAATGGATTGAGCATTTCTACCAGCTGTGAGCGCACTTCGGGTTGTAAAACTTCGTAATCTTCTCCTTTGGCTAGGCTATTGTTCATGATTTCGAAGAAACCATTTCCTGTCAATTGACTTAAAACGCTTTTTTCAAGCTTCTCAGGGCGTGGATCATGCTGGGCAACACTAATGCGCATTTGAGCAGGCACTTCCACTTTATTAAAGCCATAGATGCGAAGAATTTCTTCCGCAATATCTACATCTCGCGTTACATCGACACGGTAAGTAGGCACGGCTACATTCCAAGTATCCCCGTTCATTGCGATGATTTTGAAGTCGAGTTGTTTCAAAATCAAATCGACAGTCTCCGTGCTCAATTGGAGACCTATGAGTTGCATCACTTTAGAAAAACTGAAGCTAACCTCCAGCCAAGGAAACTCGGAAGCACCAACTAAATCAACAGTGCTAACCTGCGCATCAGCATGCTCGATGAGCAGGGCAATGGCATAAGCGTGCGCTTGTGCCGTTGCATTGGGGTCAACTCCACGTTCGTATCGGTAACTTGCATCCGAGTTGATGCCGTGACGTTTGGCTGTTTTTCGCACGCGGACTGCATCGAAATAAGCGCCTTCTAAATAAACATTCTTCGTTTGGTCAGAAACACCGCTTGTTTTGCCTCCCAAGACGCCGGCGATACACATTGGGCCGTTCGCATCAGCGATGACCATGTCTGAAGTGTTGAGTTCGCGCTCAACATCGTCAAGAGTAATGAGCTTTTCGCCCGATTTTGCTTGGCGAACTACAACTGTATTTCCTTGAATTTTATCCGCATCGAAAGCGTGAAGGGGGTGGCCGTAGGTGTGCATCACGTAATTCGTGATGTCTACGACGTTATTTTTTGGAGTCAGACCAATTGCGACAAGGCTATTCTTTAGCCATTCAGGACTTTCTTTAACCGTGATGTTGGTTAGAAAGGCGCCATAATACGCTGGGCAACCTTCGTCTTCTACATTAAGACGAATGGGGTTTGATGTATTTGAATTGAAGGTAGCTGCTGGAATGTTTAGGGCGGGGGCACTTTCACCGGCAGTAATGAGTGCTGCGCGTAGGTCCCTCGCCACACCGATGTGGCCCATTGCATCTGTTCGGTTGGGGGTCAGTCCAATTTCAAAAACGAAATCGGATTCCATATCGAAGACTTCAGCGCAGGGAGTTCCTGCTGCCCAAGAATCATCTAAGACTAAGATGCCGTCATGACTTTGGCCCAAACCAAGTTCATCTTCAGCACAGATCATTCCCATGCTTTCTTCGCCTCGAATCTTCCCTTTTTTCAATTTGAGCTCTTCGCCTTTTGGGTACAACGTAGTGCCCACCAATGCAACAGGTACCGTTTGTCCGGATGCAACATTTGGTGCGCCACAAACAATTTGTAGGGGTTCTTCGCCACCGACATCTACCGTGGTTACTTTAAGCCTATCGGCATTTGGGTGCTGTTCGCAGGTAATCACCTTGCCAACAACTACACCGCGAAGTCCGCCCTTAATGGATTCAACTTCGTCTACACCTTCGACCTCAAGGCCAGTGTCAGTAAGGATTTCAGCCACTCGTTCAGGGCTTAGGTCAACCTCTAAATAACGTTTTAACCAACGGTAAGAAATCTTCATGCGAGCTCAATTCGAATAAGTTTCAAAGGTACACTTTGCGGAGCAATCCCAAAGAGCCCAACGGCTCTTTTAAAAGGCGTTAAAAAGCAAAGCGCCATAAATGCCAAAACGAAGGAATCGGACCAGAGTGATCCCTACAAAATACTTGAAAGGGTATTTATTCATTCCGCTTAACTGACAAACGATTGGATAGGGGAGCGGAGTTAATGCGGCGAGTACAATTAATAGTCCTCCGAACCTTCGCAATTGCTCCATAGTTTGGGCATTGCGCTGTAAGATTGTTTCACGAACGACCTTTCGTGTTGCCCAGAATCGTCCAATGAAATACGATACAATTCCTGCACTGTACGATAGTGTTGCGAGCAGGGTAAGCATCCATCGGGGCTTGAGGGTCTCATCGGCCCAAACAATTAAGAGTTCAGGCGTAATAAATCCAAAGGAGACTTCTGAAAAAAAGAAAAGTCCCATCAAGCCCGCAGGTGAGAGCGCCTTGGTTACCCATGCCATGGCGGCATCGATGTTTATAATGTAATTGTCGACTACGTAGAAAAGGCCAAGAATAATGACGATTGAGGCGAGGAGCTTGATGATGTTGGAACGCAAGAATTCATAACCTCCCGTTCGTTGGAGAAGCAGGTGGTACGATTTTAGGTATTTAGGGATGCGTTGTGGCATAGGTTTATGAGATCCGGTTCCAGCCCCATTGGTTTTTATAGAGCGCCACCCAGTGTTCCTTGATGGTTCTGTGTTTTTCTTGGTTCAATTGCGGGTCTTCGCGCAATAATTGTTCCACTATGTGGCGCGTCCATGCCAATAATTGACCATCGCCGGTAAGGGAAGCTAACTTAAACGGCAATTGGCCACTCTGTCGTGTTCCCATCATATCGCCAGGGCCTCTCAATTGCATATCTACTTCGGCGATTTCAAAGCCATCTTGGGTTCGCACCATTGTCTCCAGCCTCGTTTTAGCATCTTCCGTAAGTTTAAAGGAAGAGACTAATATGCAAAAGCTTTCTTCCGAGCCTCTTCCCACGCGTCCACGCAGCTGGTGCAATTGGCTGAGCCCAAATCGCTCTGCATTCTCAATGACCATAATACTGGCATTGGGAACATTTACGCCTACTTCTATAACTGTCGTGGCAACGAGAATGTTCGCCTTGCCCTTTGCAAAACGTTGCATTTCACCGTCTTTCTCGTCTGCACTCATTCGTCCATGGACCACTGCAATCTCGTATTGTGGACGAGGAAAGTCCCGCAAGAGTTGTTCGTAGCCATCCTGTAGGTTTTTCAGCTCCAGTGTATCGCTTTCCTCGATGAGGGGGAATACAACATAAACTTGGCGGCCTTTAGCAATTTCTCGTTGCATAAACCCGTTGAGCTTGAGCCGATTCTTATCGTACATGTGATGGGTCTTGATTGGCTTGCGGCCTGGTGGGAGCTCATCAATGGTGCTTACGTCCAAATCTCCGTAAACGCTCATGGCAAGCGTTCTAGGAATGGGCGTGGCTGTCATTACCAAGACATGTGGGGGATGTTCGTTTTTCTTCCAGAGTTTGGCGCGTTGAGCTACTCCAAATCGATGCTGTTCGTCAATCACAGCAAGACCTAGATTGGCAAACTTCACAGTGGGTTCAATCAAGGCGTGGGTGCCAATTAATATAGACAAACTACCGTCCGCAAGACTTTGATGTATGGCGGCGCGTTCTGCGGCAGAAGTGCTTCCGGTCAGTAATGCGATGCTTATACCTGCGGGCCCACACAATTCACTCAATCCTTCGAAATGTTGATTGGCTAAAATTTCAGTGGGAGCCATAAGCGCTGCTTGATATCCATTGTCGATGGCCAGAAGCATGGCAAGTAAGGCAACAATGGTCTTTCCACTGCCCACGTCGCCTTGAACGAGTCGATTCATCTGGGCCCCTGTGCGAACATCGGCTCGTATTTCCTTAACTACCCGTTTTTGAGCTCCAGTGAGTTCAAAGGGGAGGTGGTTTTCATAGAAGTTTAAAAAGGTCGGTCCTACCGCTCCGAAAGCATAGCCTTTTATCCCTGTTTTTTGCTGAAGTCTGTTTCTGATCTGTGTAAGCTGGAGAAAGAAAAACTCGTCAAATTTGATCCGTTTTTTCGCTGCTTCGAGATGGTCTGGACTCTTTGGGAAGTGGATCCACTGAAGTGCTTGATGGAGCGGAATAAGTCCGTTCTGTTGCAAGAATGCAGCACTGAGGGGATCCTTGATGTTGGGCAGTTCTAATCTCAATACTTCATGAATAATTTTCCCTAATCCCTTCGAGTGCAGTCCTTTTTTTGTCAGTTTATCGGTCGTAGGGTATACGGGCTCCAGGGCAGAATCTTGTTGGGTATTTGGGGCATAAATTTCCGGGTGAGGCATGCTTTTCTTTCCCTTGAAATCATTGACTTTACCATAAATGATCAACGGAGTATTTGCTTTGAGTGAGCGACCAATCCACTTGGCTCCCTTGAACCACACCAATTCCAAAGTTCCCGTGTTGTCTTTGAAATAAGCAACCAATCGGCTTTGCCTCCCGTTGCCAACCATTTCCCAATTGCTGATCAGCCCTTTGATTTGGACCTCCCCATGGTGAGCATTGAGTTGCGAGACGGTTAAAAACTTAGTCTTATCCACATACCTGAACGGGTAATGTTCAAGCATTTGCCTCATTGTGCGAATGCCCAATTCCTCCGCTAATGCCGCGGCGCGGTCCGGTCCAACTCCGGGTGCATATACAATAGGGCTATCGGTTGTGCTCATCACTGTAAAAGTAAGTATCTTTTCACCGTCGTTTATGCAGAACCAAAGCGCAAATATTTACAGGTTACTCACCATAATCACTGATGTTGCTCTCATCTTGGGCCTCTTCGCCTTGGTTGGGTGGTGGCGATTTGAAGACCTGAGAATCTCCAATCCGGAGTACTACAATTACTATCTGCAGTTGTGGGTGCTTACCGGAGTGAGCTGGATTGCCGTGGGCAGATGGTCCGGAAGCTTTACCTATACCGCTGGTTTGGAGCAGCGAAACGTGACTGCGCAGCTTTTACAAGCAGCCTTGGCTCAATTTGCCATTCTCGCAATCATTGTCGTTGGGCTCAAAGGATATTACTACAGCCGATTATTCTTGGTTGCCTTTTTTGCCGCTTTTTACACACTTGCCTGGATTTCCCGATTACTTTTTGTCAACTACCTCCGTCGTCAAATGGCCGCGGGGAAGTGGCAACGCAAATTTTACCTTGTAGGCGAACACAGTACGTCCAGCGCATTTTTGACATTGGTTGAGGCGCGACCTGAATTGGGCTGGTCTTGCGCAGGGAAGCACAAGGAGGAATTGCCAAAGGAATCGGGTCCGATTGAGGAGGTCATCTGCGCGGCTTCACCGGCGTCAAATACATTCAAATCGGCAGAGCTTTGGGCCGAGCAACGAGGAATACGTTTCCGCTATTTACCCGACATGGGGCCGGACTATGCAGGGCAAATGAACATGAGCACGCTTGAGGGAATTCCTATATTTTCTCAAAGAAAGGAGCCCCTTTTACTGTGGTCTAATGTGCTTTTAAAACGACTGTTCGATATTGTTTTTGCACTTCTGGCGATTGTCCTTTTGCTCTCTTGGATTTTTCCTTTGAGCGCGTTGTTATTATTGATCAGCGGTATTTCGCCTTTGTTTATTCAAGAACGTGTCGGACTTTCCGGTAAACCATTCAAGGTGGTCAAGTTCAGAACAATGAAACCCTCATCGGGAACATCGAATGCGCTTCAGCGTTGGATGCGGAAAATGGGGTGGGATGAGTTGCCCCAACTTTGGAATGTTCTAATGGGACACATGTCTTTGGTTGGCCCGCGCCCTCATACCGTTGAAGATGTGGATGTATATAGTGCGTTAGTAAAAAATTACAGAATTCGTCATTGGGCGAAGCCCGGAATGACTGGATTGGCGCAAAGTCGAGGCTTGCGTGGTGGCGGCCCGGGTGCAGACGAAGCACTTTTGAAAGAGCGCATTCGCGCCGATGTCTATTACATTGAAAATTGGTCCTTATTGTTGGACATTAGAATCATACTAGAAACTTTGGTGAGAACGATTTTCTATCCTTCAAGCCTTCACAAAAAATCGGTTTAGTTCATGAAATACCCTGACCTGTTGGAGCGTTTTCAGCGCTACGTTCAGATAGACACGCAAAGTGATCCGCACAGTCCAACCGTGCCTTCTACGGAGAAACAAAAAGATTTGGGCCGCGTCCTGGTCGAAGAATTGCTTGCGATGGGAGTGCATGATGCACACATGGACGAGAAAGGCTATGTCTACGCAACAGTGCCGGCTTCAAAAGGACACGAGCATGCTCCGGCCATATGCTTCTGTTCCCACATGGATACCTCGCCAGAATACAGTGGTGCAGGGGTAGTACCTACCTTACATCACAACTATGACGGCGGCGATATTGTCTTGCCGAAAGGAAATATTGTCATTGGGCCCAAGGCTTTCGGTCCCTTAAAAGAGATGGAAGGACACACCATTATCACTTCCGACGGTTCAACCTTATTGGGCGCTGACAACAAAGCGGGAGTGGCAGAAATCATGACTGCAGCCGCATATTTAATGAAGAATCCCGAGCTCCCTCATGCGACGTTGAAGCTATTGTTTACTCCGGATGAGGAAATAGGCCGCGGAGCAGATCACGTTGATATTGAGAAGCTAGGTGCGGCTTGGGGCTACACCATGGACGGTGCAACAAAAGGCTCCATCGAGGATGAAACCTTCTCGGCAGATGGAGCAACCGTTATTTTCCGAGGTGCAAATACCCATCCGGGATATGCGCATAAAAAGATGGCCAATGCCCTCAAGGCGGCGGGTGTGTTTTTGAGCTTACTGCCGCGCCAAGAGTGGGCGCCTGAATCTACCAAAGGTGAGGCTGGGTTTGTGCATCCATATGAAATAAAAGGTGGAGTAGAAGAGGTCCGAATTACGATGATCTTACGCAGCTTCGATTCGCAAGAATTGGAGGAATATGCCGAGATTTTGAATGCACTTGCGAAGCAAGCCACGAAGGCGGTCAAGCGCACGAGCTATGAAATTGAGATTAGTGAGCAGTACCGAAACATGAAAGAAATCCTCGATCAAAATCCGCAGGTTGTCGCACTCGCGGAGAAAGCCATAGATGCTTGCGGTCTTCCAGTGCGTAAAGCAAAAATCAGAGGAGGTACAGATGGATCAAAACTCAGCTTTATGGGCCTTCCTTGTCCCAACATCTTTGCTGGGGAGCATGCCTTCCATAGTCCTTATGAATTTGTGAGTCTCCAAGATATGGAGAGCGCCACTGATGTTATTGTGAAGTTGCTCGAATTGGTAGCTACTGAAGCATAAAAAAAGCCGCCCAATGGGCGGCTTTTTTATGGTGCTAAAAATTTTTCTCAGCCTCGTGCTGCATAGGCTTGGTTGAGGGCGTCCGCGAGGCGCACGCCTGCCTGCGCCAATCGCAAGTGCAACAGTTCGGTATTGTCGTAGACGTAACGGTAACCCATACGCTCTGGATCACCCATGGTTGAATAACATTGCTCGCGCATCTCGACGCTTTCTCGAACCCAATCTTTGGTAGTGGTGCCCTTCCACGATTGAACGTGTTCTGCGGTTACAGAGCTCATGATCCAAGTTGAATATTCTGTGTACGACATCTTCCAATAATCGATAAGCCCGCTGTCCCATACGCGGTGTAGGTTGGAGCTCTCCCAGAAGAACTTGACTTTGACTTGGTTTCCACCCATGTCGGTGCCATTTCCGCAGTGCAAGGGCTGGTGTACATCGCCGATTAGGTGGGCGAGGGCGCGCAAGGCGAAGGCTTCATCCACGCTATAGTTTTCAGTTTCGATTTCCTTGAGGAATTTATCGATGGCCATCCAAACGTCCCCCTTATCTGGGTGTTCGTGGTGGTCCAAATGTTCGACAGATTCTACAGTGCAATAATGCCAAGCATTTAGGCTGTCGTACGAAGGTTCAGATTTAATAAAGTCCATCCAATTCGCGACCATGGCCAAATCTTCCCCATCAAGGGTGTTGATAATGTGCGCTTTAACTTCAGGGTTGAGGTGGTCCATCGCAATGTGTCCAACTACACGGTGACCAGTAAGTCCCCACGCAAAAGCAGCGGAGGATAGGGTTGCGAAAGCAAGGGAAAGGAGTGTTCTCATCGGTTTACAATTGAGGGTTTAAGGTAGCCAATTATTCTGTCGTAGCGCAGGCCCATGCCGCGATTGTATAAAATTACGGTGTAGTCGTTTTGAGTCTGCCAGTGGGTGCCTTCAGTGAGCTCGGTGCTCGCAGCTCCATTTTCATTCGGATGGGCAAATACATAATTATAGTAGCCTTGTTTTAACAAGATCTTGCCCATGTAGGCGCCTCGGCTGTAGTTGTATTCGAGGCGAAATTCAGGAAGCAGTTGCCAATTACTTAATTGGCCAAAGACGTATACCGGAACTTCGAGTTCAGGGCTTTCGAGGTAGAATTCTACTACACAATAATCTCCGGCGAGGTCGGGATTGCCGACGTCCGCGCGCTGAATTAATCGGCCACCGTTGATATCGGGTTGAAAGCTGTACACCGCGATGCTGCGATTTTTCTTCTCCTCTAGGTAGACTTGCCAACACGTGTCGAGCCTGCTCACCTTCACCCCCATTCCGACTTGATTCAATCGCTTGGTGTCAAAAGTGTGAAACTCCACACCTCCTTCAAAAGCCCCTTCACCCATAAAGTTATATTCCAACATGCCGTCGTTGATGAAGGTAGGCTTGAGTCCGTTGAGGCTGTTGTCCCATCGACGGTTTTGAAGAATGCTGAGGTCGAGATCGTTGAAGTAATCCTGAATAGGGTAGCCCCCGAGTGCGACACGAGCATTTACTTGCTGTTCGGTGGAGAAGCTTTCCAGGTCTACGGCACGAATAACTTGGACAGAAGGAATCGCCAAAGATTCATAAACTATGAATCTGCGCCTGATGATCACATCTTTGGGGTCGTCATTTTGAAAAACTTCCAAGACATAATTGCCGCTGATCTTCGGACGAATGTATTCGTTAGGGACGGTTGTTTTGTAGTGCGTGTAAGGAACAAAAGACCCCACACTGATGGCAAAATTGGTTAGGTAATTTCCATCAAACCCATCCAAATATTGGTTGATGAGCAGGTCGGAAGGTTTCCAATTTTTATCGCAATGTTGAACCCTGTACCCATAATTGTTCCACTCGTAAGCCATGTCATCAAAACTGAATTCTAGGCCTTGCTTTTTGCCAAGTTCATAGGCAGGGAAGTCCATTGGAGCACCAACGGGGGCCAATTGTACCGTTTTTAAGTAATCAAAAGCCACCGTATCGGTGAGGGTTTGTGCAGTCAAAACCTTACAAAACAAGGCTATGACTAATATCACGGACTTATGAACAGACATTTTTAAGAAATATTGGTGTCTAAGGTACAATTAGTACCGATTTAATGAGGCTAAAAGTTAACTGTGTTCTAATTTTGCCACCCAAAATCATACTTAAAGTACGATGTCTCAAACCTTCAAGATTCGTAAAGGGTACGATATTAAGTTAGTTGGTGAAGCTGCTCCATCCGATTTGGGTCAGCACAACGCCGCTACTTATGCCGTTAGTCCTTTAGATTTTCCAGGAATCACGCCGAAATTGGCAGTGAAAGCTGGAGTAAAAGTCAGTGCGGGCGACACACTGTTTTTCGACAAAGACCGCCCAGAAGTTAAAATTTGTGCCCCTGTATCAGGAGAAGTAGCCGAGATCAAACGCGGAGCAAAGCGTAAAATCTTGGCTGTTTTGTTGTTGGCCGATAGCGATATCAGCTACGCAAAGCACGGCGCTTTCGATTTTGCCAAGGGCGATCGTGAAGCTGCTGCAGCCCACTTTGCCAATACAGGTGTAGGTGCTCTCATCACTTCCCGCCCTTATGGTGTGGTTGCGAGTATGAATGAGCAGCCTCGTGACATTTTTGTCAACGGTATTCAAAGTGGTCCATTGAATGGCGATTTGAATATTCAGTTAGAAGGGCAAGAAGCAGCAGTTGCCGCAGGTATTAAAGCACTTGCCTTGATGACAACGGGTAAGGTGTACGTTAGCCATGATGCAGATCAAGCTCCTGTTGCAGCGCTTCAGGTTGAGGGTGCGACGCACACCAAGTTCTCAGGAAAGCATCCAAAAGGATTGGTGGGTACGCAAATCGCTAAAACAGCACCAATTAACAAAGGAGATACGGTATGGACGGTAAATGCCATCGACCTTCCAATCATTGGCCGCGCTTTCTTGAGTGGTGAATATGCTCCAGAATATAAAGTGGCCATAGTAGGTTCGAAAGCAATGAACACGGGTTACGCAACCATGCGTCAAGGTGTGAGTCTAGCTAGTTTTGTTTCTGCAAACATCAATACGGACAACACGCGTATTATCGCAGGAGACGTATTGACAGGAGCGAAAGTTGAGGCCGATGGTTTCTTAACCTTTGGTAAAAGTCAATTGACCGCAATTCCTGAAGGAAATACAACTGAATTCTTTGGTTGGGTACTTCCTGGATTTGGTAAGTTCTCGACCAACCGTGCCTTCTGGGGGTGGTTGTTCCCGAACCGCAAATACGATTTGGATACCAACATGCACGGTGAAGAGCGCGCATTTGTCGTTAGTGGCGAATACGAGAAGTTCATTCCTATGGACATCTTCCCACAGCAATTGCTTCGCAGCATCTTGATCAGAGACATCGAAAAGATGGAGCAGTTGGGTATTTACGAGGTAGTACCGGAAGATTTCGCTATTGCGGAAGTTGCTTGTACTTCTAAGTTGCCGTTGCAGCAGATTGTACGCGACGGTTTGAATGATCTCAGAAAAGAAATGATCTAATAGCCATATTATGAAGTTTGTACAAAACATATTCGACCAGACTAGACCGCTTGTTGAAAAAGATGGCAAAAGAAACATCTTATATCCTTTGCACAATGCATTGGAAACGATGGCCTTTGTTCCAGATCACACTACGCATTCCGGCGCTCACGTTCGCGATGCCATTGATCTAAAACGCACCATGGTAACCGTAATCTTCGCCATGGTTCCCGCCCTTTTATTTGGGATGTGGAACATTGGACGATTGCATTACGCAGCCATCGGTGAAGAAGCAGCACTTTTTGATAGCTTCTTATTCGGAGCGCTTAAAATGTTGCCTCTAATTATAGTGACTTACGCAGCCGGTTTGGGTGTTGAGATTTTCTTCTCTTGGAAGCGCAACCACCCAGTAAACGAGGGCTTCCTCGTTTCAGGTTTGCTCATTCCTATGATTATGCCAGTAGACATTCCGTTGTGGATGGTTGCAGTGAGCACCATCTTCGCGGTATTGATCGGTAAAGAGGTATTTGGTGGAACAGGGATGAACTTGTTGAACCCGGCACTTACGGCGCGTGCTTTCGCATTCTTCGCATATCCTACTTGGATGTCAGGAGATAAAGTATGGGTCAATACCAAAGGCGGCGAGGTAGTCGATGGATTCTCAGGTGCTACGGCCTTGGGTGATCTTGCAACTACAGTAGGCCAAGGTATGGGCAACCCAGCAACAGACGCTGTAATGGCGCAGTTCGGTGCTGGTGGTCATTACTCCTTGATGAACGCTTTCCTAGGACTCATTCCAGGTTCTATCGGTGAAACATCAGCCTTCTTGATCCTATTGGGTGGTCTCTTCCTTGTATTCAAAGGAGTAGGTTCTTGGAAAATCATGTTGAGCTTCTTCTTAGGAGGTTTAGTAATGGCAGGAATTTTCAATGCGTTCGCAGTGAACGAATTCATGGGATTGAATCCTATCCACCAGCTCATGTTGGGAGGCTTCATGTTCGGTATGGTCTTTATGGCTACTGACCCTGTGAGTGCTGCACAAACAGAAACCGGTAAGTACATCTACGGTTTCTTGGCAGGTTTCTTCGGAATCATGATTCGTGTATTCAACCCAGCGTATCCAGAAGGGATCATGTTGGCCATCCTATTTATGAATGTAATGGCACCGCTTATTGACTACTACGTTGTAGAAGCAAATATCAAGCGTCGTGCAAAACGCGTTGCTCACGCCTAAACCTCTAGAATTATGAATGTAAATAGCAACGGATATACGTACACATTTGCTACCGTGATGGTGGTATTGGTGGCCGTATTGCTTTCAGCCGCATCCTTGGGGTTGAAGTCGAAGCAAGAAAACAACGTTAAGCAGGAGAAGATGCAGAGCATTCTTTCTTCAGTGGGCGTAGAAGTAGACCGCAGTGGTGCTGAAGAAGCATACAACACTGTGATTGAGAAAGTTCTAACCATCAAAGGTGGTGAGGTAGTGAGCGAAGACCGCGAAACTGGCTTTTCCATTGATATGGCGACTGCGATCAAATCGTCTAACATGGACCGTGAAGTTCCATTGTATGTGGCGAACAAAGACGGACAAACATTCTACATCGTGCCATTGCGCGGTAAAGGTCTTTGGGGACCGGTTTGGGGCTTTGTGAGTTTAGAAAGCGATGGAAACACCGTAGTAGGTGCAAACTTTGGCCACAAGAGTGAAACACCAGGTTTGGGTGCAGAAATCACTACGCCAATGTTCACGGACCAATTCCCAGGAAAGAAAATTTCTGAAGCGGGCATGTTCCAGTCCATCTCTGTAGTTAAAAAGGGAACCTCTAACGGCGACTACGCTGTAGATGGTATCTCAGGAGGTACTATTACGTCAAACGGTGTGAACGATATGTTGGCCGATTGTTTGGCGCCGTACGCAGAATACTTCAAAAACATCTAATGCCATGAGTACAGAAGTAAAACAAAAAGAGGCGTTGTTCTCGAAAAAGAACAGAAAGCTTATTTCTGATCCATTCAACGACAACAACCCTATCACTGTACAGGTATTGGGTATCTGTTCAGCACTTGCGATCACTGTGAAGCTTGAGCCAGCAATCGTAATGTCACTTTCGGTGATGTTCGTATTGGCAGCAGGTAACGTGATCATCTCTTTGATTCGTAACCTTATTCCTAACCGTATTCGTATCATCGTTCAGTTGGTCGTGGTTGCTTCTTTGGTAATCTTGGTTGACCAATTCTTAAAGGCCTACGCCTACGATGTAAGTAAGCAACTTTCGGTTTTCGTTGGTTTGATCATCACAAACTGTATCATCATGGGACGTTTCGAAGCCTTTGCCTTGGGTAATGGTCCTTGGAAAGCTTTCATGGATGGTATCGGTAACTCTATCGGTTACGGTGTGATTTTGATTGCTGTAGCGTTCTTCCGTGAATTGCTCGGTTCAGGCACATTGTTAGGATTTAACGTGATTCCACAAAGCTGGTACATCAATGCTGAGACAGGTACAGGTTTCTACGCCAATAACGGGTTCTTCTTGTTCCCTCCAATGGCATTGATCGTTGTAGGTCTAATCATTTGGGCGCAGCGTGCGAAAAACACTAAACTCATCGAAGAAAACTAATCGCCATGTTTCAAGAATTAATCAATCTATTCGTTCGCTCGATCTTTATCGAGAACATGATCTTCGCATACTTCTTGGGTATGTGTTCGTACTTGGCGGTTTCTAAAACCGTTAAAACAGCAGTTGGTTTGGGTATTGCCGTAACCTTTGTTTTGGTGATCACGCTACCGGTAAACTGGTTGTTAGAGAATTACGTACTGCAGCCAGGTGCCCTAGGTAAGTGGTTGGGTGCTGGTTTTGAAGATGTCGACTTGAGCTTCTTGTCGTTCATCATGTTCATCGCAGTTATTGCTTCTATGGTACAATTGATCGAAATGATCGTTGAGAAGTTTGCTCCAGCACTGTACAGTGCCTTGGGTATCTTCTTGCCACTTATCGCGGTAAACTGTTCAATCCTTGGTGGCTCACTCTTTATGCAAGAGCGTGCTTTTGGAACCATCGCTGAAGCTGCCGTTTACGGTTTGGGATCAGGTATTGGTTGGTTCCTCGCCATTGTTGCCATCGCCGCCATCCGTGAAAAGATTCGTTATTCAAATGTTCCTGCTCCTTTGCGTGGTCTTGGGATTACCTTCATCATTACAGGTTTGATGGGTATCGCGTTCATGAGCTTTATGGGTATTAAATTATAATCAGGTTCGCACAATGTTTTTAGCAACAAGCACAGTCATTTCAGCAGTAGCGGTATTCGTAGTGGTCATCTTGGCCCTCGTTACCATACTATTACAAGCAAAAGCGCGTCTTTCCCCAAGCGGTCCAGTGAAGCTGAACATCAACGGAGACGACGTAGAGGTAGAAAGTGGGACAACCCTTCTTTCCACATTGAGCAACCAGAAAATCTTCTTGCCATCTGCATGTGGTGGTGGTGGTACTTGTGGTATGTGTAAGTGTCAGGTTACTGAAGGTGGGGGCGAAATCCTTCCGACGGAAACAGGATTCTTTAACCGTAAGGAAATCGCTGACAACTGGCGTCTTGGATGTCAGGTGAAGGTAAAAAGCGACATGAACGTGAAAGTACCGGAAGAAATCTTCGGTATCAAGAAGTGGGAATGTGAAGTGGTGAGTAACTACAACGTTGCCTCGTTCATTAAAGAGTTCGTAGTAAAATTGCCAGAAGGCGAAACACTTGATTTCGAAGCGGGTGGATACATCCAAGTGGATGTTCCTGCAACTACTGTAGATTTCAAGAACATTGACATTACCTCTCACCCAAAATTGGGTAAAGCTCCGGACGAGTTTAAAGAAGAGTGGGATAAGTTTAAGCTATGGGATCTCAAGATGGTGAACCCAGAGCCATTGTTCCGTGCGTATTCTATGGCCAACCACCCAGCGGAAGGAAACATCGTGATGTTGAACATCCGTATCGCTACGCCACCGTTCGACCGCAAGAAAGGCGGATGGATGGATGTGAATCCAGGGGTATGTTCTTCTTACGTATTTGATCAAAAGCCAGGTGATAAAGTAACGATCTCAGGTCCTTACGGTGAATTCTTCATCAAGGAAACAGATGCTGAAATGCTTTACATCGGTGGTGGTGCAGGTATGGCGCCAATGCGTTCTCACTTGTTCCACTTGTTCCACACTTTGAAGACTGGCCGTAAGGTGAGCTACTGGTACGGTGGTCGTTCGAAGCGTGAGTTGTTCTACCTAGACGATTTCCGTCAGATTGAGGAGCAGTTCCCGAACTTTAAGTTCCACATTGTATTGTCTGAGCCATTACCAGAAGATAACTGGCAGGCGAAGGATAGTATGGAAGGAGAAGGAGATGGTTTCACCGGTTTCGTTCACCAAGCGGTGATTGACAACTACTTGAACCACCACGATGCACCAGAAGAAATCGAGTTCTACTTCTGTGGACCTCCACTGATGAACGCAGCAGTTCTTAAAATGGTAGACGACTTCGGTGTACCACCAGAGAACGTAAGCTTCGATGATTTCGGTGGATAATCGAAAATTTTTAAAACCTAAGCCGCTCCGCATGGAGCGGCTTTTTATTTTCACCTTATGAAATTCACCCACGTTGTTGCAGCACTTACCGTAGTGCTATGGTCGTGTCAAAGCGAACCTGAATTGGTCCAAATGACCAATCAAGGTCCTGCACAGGGCTCTACCTTTAGTATTAGCTATGTGGTGCCACCCGGGACCGATTACCGCACCGACATCGACTCCATCCTCAAATCGATGGACGATCAAATGAGTTTGTGGGTAGAAAACAGTGAGATTTCGAGGCTAAACCGTGGAGACTCTGTATATCTGAGTAGTGATTTTCAAGGTGTCATCAGTCAATCACTTATGCTCAGTGAACTCACAAATGGGAATTTTGATATTACCATAGCGCCGCTGATCAAAGCTTGGGGTTTTTCTGGAGGCGCGCGAAAGGACAGTATCAATGTGGATAGCCTTATGAACTACGTGGGCTACAAAGGCCTTGTGGCAAGTCGCCCGGGGCCTATGTTGGAGAAATTCGCTCTCCCAAAGGGTTATGAAATAGATGTGAATGCCATTGCACAGGGGTATACGGTGGATATTGTGTCCAATTTCTTCCACAATGCCAACGTCCACAATTACATGATTGAAATTGGCGGAGAAGTTCGTTGTAAAGGCACCAATATCGATGGCCGAAAGTGGCGAATAGGAATTGAACAGCCTCAAGAAGAACGTTTGCAAGGCCAGTACCAAACCATTGTCGTCTTGGATACGATGTCTTTAGCTACTAGTGGTAATTACCGTAAATTTTGGGTGGATGAACGCGGCCAGCGCGTGGTTCATACCATTGATCCAGAAACTGGAATGCCTGTTATAAGCAATCTACTCAGTGTAAGTGTCATTGCACCTAATGCCACATGGGCTGATGCCCTAGCGACAGCGTCTATGGTGAGCGGTATTTCGAATGCAACTAGGCTTATTGAGGGATTCCCAAATGTAGAGGCCTACTTTATTGTAGGTAATAAATATGGGGAGTTCGAAGTTCAAACGACTTCGGGATGGTCGAAATACGAGCTTAACTAACCTGCTCGAATTTCGTCTCACACTTATTAGGGTCCTTGCCGCAGTACGAGCAAGTCGCACCTTCTTCATTCAAGAACGGACTCTGTGATGCGCAGGTGCCTGCAAATTCACCGCCTTTTTTCGCCCAAATCTTAATGGCGATGCCGGCAAAACCAAGACCAACGAGCACAATTGTAATTCCGATGAGTTTTAGGAGTACCATAGGGTGTGTTTTTGAAGGTACAAAGGTAGGAAAGAACAAGGAATAAATTGGCCTATGGCAAATGCCCGGATTTCTCTGAAATTCGATGAATTTCCTCGTTGCGTGATGTACCTTTGTAGGAGTCAAACAAACTAAAAATCACAGATATATGAAGATCACGGTTGTTGGTGCTGGTAACGTAGGCGCCACAGTTGCAGAAAACATGGTTCGTCGCGAATTGGCAGAGGAAATTGTACTGCTCGATATCAAAGAAGGCTTTGCAGAAGGTAAGGCCATGGACATGAACCAATGTGCTACGTTGAACGGTTACGATTCAAAAGTTGTGGGTTCTACCAACGACTATGCGAAGACTGCCGGATCAAAGGTTGCCGTTATCACTTCAGGTATTCCACGTAAACCAGGAATGACTCGTGAAGAGTTGATTGGTACGAACGCTAAAATCGTTCAGACGGTTACAGAGAACTTGATTAAGCACAGCCCTGATATCATCATCGTTGTGATTTCTAACCCAATGGATACCATGACGTATTTAACGTCGAAGACTTCAGGTCTACCGAAGAACCGTATCATCGGTATGGGAGGTATTCTTGATTCAGCACGTTTCAAGTACCGTCTTGCGGAGCAACTAGGATGTTCTCCGAATGACTTGCAAGGTCAAGTGATCGGTGGTCACGGTGATACAACCATGATTCCTTTGATCAACCACGCTACTTACAACAGCATGCCTGTGACTCAGTTCTTGAGCGAAGAGCAGCAAGAATATGTAGTTAAAGAAACAATGGTTGGTGGTGCTACATTGACTGGTTTGATCGGTACTTCAGCTTGGTATGCACCAGGTGCAGCGGGAGCGGAGTTGGTGGAATCAATCGTACGTAACCAAAAGAAAATGTTCCCATGTTCAGTATTGCTTAATGGTGAGTATGGCCAGGACGATATCTGTATCGGTGTTCCTGTGATCGTTGGTGAGAACGGTTGGGAGCGTGTCGTTGAGTTTAACTTGAGCGACGACGAAAAAGCAAAATTTGAAGCTTCTGCTGAGGCTGTTCGCAAAATGAACAGCGCACTAGATGCAAACCTATAAGCGCGAAAAAATTTCGTGATTTGCTACGAGCCGCCCGCAGGGCGGCTCGTATTTTTTTGCCCCTATGCGAGCGGCCCGTGATTGTCCTCTTTTCGAGTAAAACAGTGCATGGGGAATCTAAATCAGTCTAAAACTCGGTCCGTTGGAAGCAGTGCGCAATGGCCTTTGCCAAAGAGTTGGTATCGAAATCGAGCGATCAAATCGTAGGCAACATCACGCAATGCACGTGGGATGATCCTCAGTTCAAAAAAGGAATGCCAGGGGCGGGGTAAGCTTCGGAGTAGGTGTAACACGGCATCGCTCTTGGCATACCAATCCGTCCCGTCGAAAAAAAGCACAGAATCTACCTTTTGAAGGGCTATTGGCACATGAGTTTTGGCCCATTTGCTCTGAAGCGAAGTAAAGAGAATTTGTCCGCCTAAATCCTTTTCATAAACCCATTGTACGGTACGGTTGCACAGGGTGCAGGGTCCGTCGTATACGAGTATTGGGTTGCCCGGAATCATTGTATAATTACTCGATGCGCCTCCCTCATTCCATTTTCCTTGTAGAGTAGAACGATATAGGAGCCGGCAGGAAGATCGAGGTAATTCTCCTCTGTGGTGCTCAAGCTACCCACTAATTGCCCTTGTAGATTCAAGACATGCGCGTATGTAAGGTAACCCTTTGTACAATCAAACTGAATACGTGAGCTGGTTGGGTTCGGATACAGTATACAGGAAGTTTTGGGTGCCAATTCTTCTTGAACGCCGATGTCATTGAATGCTTTGCCTTCGAAATAATGCAAGCCGCCACTCATGTTTCCTAGAATGACATCAGGGTAACCATCCGCATTGAGATCAGCAACTGCAGGGTGGAGACGCTTTCCCGCAAAAGTAAAATGAGCGTCCATATCGCGAAGGGTAGGGACCAGGTTGAACCGCATGTTTGGGCGAAGTTTCAATTTTCCACCATAGGGCATACCACAACCATTATTAGTGATGCCATTCCAGCTGCTCACATCGCCATAATGCATGGCATGGAAAGGCGTGCTTTGAAGAACGACGGGAATGTCTCCGGTTTGTGCGTGCTTGGAGAAACAAACTTCAACAAGGATGTGGTCAACACCGTTCCAAGTGAAAGGAACATCTAAAGGAATATCATTCCAGCCTGTGGTCATCACTCGGATGCCCGAGTATACCTCAGTAAAATCTTGATTTTGGAAGGAACTTTGGGCGGTATCTGTAATATGTTTGATGCTGATATTGAACCCTTGCGTGAGATAAAGGCTGTTGTTAGTGCCGATCTCGAATCCTATGGTTTCAATTTGACCGAATCGGCCACCTCCGGCAATTAGCTCATCCTTGGTGAAAATAATTTGGGTGCGTCCATTGCGCTTAGACCCGCCAAAAGGTGTTTCGATGCGTCCATTAGAGGATTGCGTTCCGCCTCCAAGCACGATGTCCACCGATGTCGCGCCGTTGAAGATGATGTCCAATGAATCTTTTTGGATCACCCCAAGATCTTCAGAGCCAATGAAAAGGGTGGTATCAGAACCAAAAATCATAGCGGGCGCTGAATAGCCGCTTGGCGCAGTTAATGAACTCATGTCTACACCTGCCCATTGCGCAGATTCAAGTGTGAAGAGGTTGGGCCAGGCACCTGTTTTCTTGTAATAGGCTATGGTGCCAGCTTCATTGCCGATAAGAAGGTCTGTGGTTCCGTCTCCGTCGACATCGCCAAGGTATGGGGTGGCGTGATTGCCAACGTCTATGCTCTGAATAGCTCCCCTGTAGGTGAAGCTGTGACTCAAAAACGAACCCGTATTCTCATAGTAGTAGAGTAGACCGTTTTTTGCACCAATGATCATATCTGGATCTAGATCGGCGTCCAAATCCGCAAAGGTTGGACAAAGTTCCTCGCCGAGGTTGTTGAACCCGGCATTAGCGAAATCGGAATTGGCCAATTCAAATTTTGCATTCGTATTGGTGCCAATATTTTTGAGGTAAACAAGCTTACTCTTGTAAGTGCTTGGTCCTTGATACTTGCCCATGGATCCGACCACGAGGTCATAATCTCCGTCAAAATCCAGGTCGACGAGCGCTGGTTTTGAGGCGGAGCCTAAATCTAGCATGCCATCTACTATGAACGCAGAGTCGGGCGCTGCCCATGATGGGTTACTGACCGATCCAGTGTTTTCATAAAGCCAAGCATTGCGGGTATTGATGGATCCATTAAGGTTTGGACTCACAATCAGGTCAGGGGTTCCGTCAAAGTTCACATCCTCATAGAACGGGGCTGGGAAGTATCGAATGTTTGTAGGATTGGTCAATGGATACAGGGTATCCTTGCTAACCATGAAAGCACTGTCCATGTGTCCGCCGTTGTAGGCAGCGACCAGGTTAGTGAAGCTGACATCGCCGATGAGCACGTCCTTCAGCGTATCCCCATTCAAATTCAACACTAATAAGGACGATCCCGCATGCATGGATCCCGAGTTTTTACCGGCAATTTCCATTTTCTGCACGCCTGCGCATCCGTTCAAAGTGAGGTTATTGGTGGAGAGGTTTTCTTCAAATCGGCCCCAGCATGTAGTGTTCATCGAGAAGTCCAAGCCACATTGACTTAACCCTTCATGCCATTCGATGGTGGAGCGTTGGCCAAAAGTTAGGATGTCTAAATCACCATCATCGTCTATATCTACGATAGCTGGAATATCACTGCTGAAGTTATAGAGGTTAGTGCTTGTGCCTCCCGCATTCGTGGTTAAATAGTTCCCCGTGAGCGCCCAAGTAAAGGACAAGCTGTCCGTGGTGCTGGTGTTTTCCCATACCCCAATTCCTCCTAAAACAAAGGCAAATAAATCCTTCTTGCCATCGCAATTGAAATCTCTAAATAGCCCCCAATATTCGACTTCTGGTAAGGTTTGAGCGTATTCGGGTGCTGCAATCCAAGTATTGTTTTCTGCTAAAAAGGTGATCCATCGGTTTCCTTGGCGATCGAAAACAGCTAAATCTTCAGTGCCGTCTAAATTCAAATCAACCTTCGACCATTGCGGAAGGTCGGCACCGCCCATAAAAGGATAAGTTACTGTATCTGCACCAGTTAAGACAGTAGGCCCTGCAGTCCAATCAAAATTCAACCGATTCGTAATTGGTTGTGCTGAAGTTGCAATCCCACATAGAAGTGCAGCTGCGAAAAAGGCAATTTTGGTCATCAGGTTATGCATAAGGCTAAGATAGTGTGTCCTCTTGACAAAAACTGTTAGGTTAGGCACTATGACTTACCTATATTTGCGCGTTATTGAAAAATAGAAATAATCCAATTTAGGATGCAGAACAAAGGATTAATTACTGCTTTCGCAATCGCTCTAGGACTGGCTTCACTCTACCAGCTTTCTTTTACATGGGTTGCGAACGGCGTAGAAAGTGACGCGGATGCATTTTCCGCAGGGGATGCCAATGTAAAAACGGCGTATTTGGACAGCATGATGGCGCAAGAAGTTTATCCGGTACTTGGATTTACTTATGCGGAAGTCAAGAAGAACGAAATGAACCTTGGTCTCGACCTCAAAGGAGGTATGAACGTGATCTTGGAAGTCAGCGTTAAAGACGTGCTGAAAGGACAAGTTGCCAATTCGCAAGACCCACTATTTGTGCAAGCGTTAGCAAATACAGATGCTGCACAGAGTGAAGGACAGAACAATTACCTCAACACTTTCTTTGCTGAGTTTGATGCATTGAGCGCGGAAACAGGTGGTGGTCGTGTATTGAGCGATGCCAGCTTGTTTGGAACGCCGGAAATGACGGAGAAAGTTGGATTCAACGCTTCAAATGAAGTCATTCAGGCTGAAATCCGCAGAGATGTGGAAGCGGCTATCGCGAACGTCTTCACAGTGTTGCGTGCTCGTATTGACCAGTTTGGTACGACACAGCCAAATATTCAACGCCTTGAGGGTACTGGACGTATCTTAGTTGAATTGCCGGGGGTTAAGGATCCAGCACGTGTTAAGAAACTACTTCAAAGTACAGCCGAACTTCAGTTTTGGAACATGTACGAGGGTTCAGAGGTGCTTCCTTTCTTGGTTGCTGCCAATGAAAAACTTCGTGACATCGTGGAGGCTGAAAAGCCAGCTGCTGCAGACGAAGAGCCAGCAATGGACTTGAATGATTTAAGTATCGAAGGCAGCAATGATAGTACTGCAACTGAAGTTGCCGATTCTACAGACGTGATGAATACAAACAATCCGTTGTTCGAAGTATTCCGTCCATGGGTTAGTGAAACAGGCATGCCTCTTGAAGGGCCACGCGTTGGTTACGCTTTGATTCGTGATACAGCGAAAGTGAATGCGCTTTTAGGTCGTCCAGAGATTACTCAATTGTTGAATACAGAGTTGCGCGGTGCGAAATTCTTATGGAACAATAAGCCTGAGCCAGAATCTGATATCATCATGCTTTTGGCGATTAAAGGCAATCGCGATAACGAGCCAGAACTGGATGGTTCTGTCATCGTTGATGCTCGTCCAGATTTGGATGAATACAATAGAAACATTGTAACCATGGCCATGAATGGCTCGGGTGCACAGAAATGGCAACGTTTGACTGCAGATGCTGCAGCGCAGAACCCTAAGCGTTCAGTTGCAGTTGTACTCGATAACTACGTGTACTCTTATCCACAAGTTCAAAATGAAATTGCGGGCGGCCGTACTCAGATTACGGGTAACTTCTCCCAAGAAGAGTCTAAAGATTTAGCGAATATTTTACGTGCCGGTAAGCTCGATGCTCCAGCTCGTATTATCCAAGCAGATGTCGTAGGTCCTTCTTTGGGTAAAGAGGCAATTTCGGATTCGATTAATTCATTCGCAATTGCATTGTTGTTGGTGTTGATCTACATGTACTTCTACTACAGCGGTGCAGGTATGGTTGCTAACGTTGCACTTTTAGTGAACATGTTCTTCATCTTTGGTGTGTTGGCAAGTTTGCGTGCTGTGCTTACCCTTCCAGGTATGGCGGGTATCGTATTGACCATCGGTATGGCGGTTGATGCTAACGTAATTATTTTCGAGCGTATTCGTGAAGAGTTGCGTCTAGGTAAAGGGCTTCGTGCTGCTATCGTTGACGGTTACAGAAATTCAAACAGTGCCATCATCGATGCCAACGTTACGACATTGATCGTAGGTATCATATTGGCAGCATTCGGTACAGGTCCTATCCGTGGTTTCGCAACAACGCTGATCATTGGTATCCTTACCTCATTGTTCTCTGCATTGTTCATCTCTCGCATCATTTTTGAGCGTCGCCTGGACGGCAAAAAAGAGGTGAATTTCTCAACTAAGACTACTGCCAACTGGTACACAAATGTCAACTTTGACTTCTTGCGTAAGCGCAAAATCGCATATGGCGTAAGTGCTGTTGTTATTGCTATCGGTTTGTTCTCATTATTTACAAAAGGATTGAACCTTGGTGTAGATTTCGAGGGTGGTCGCTCGTTCCAAGTTCGTTTTGACCAGCCGGTAGAAGTAAGCGAGGTAGCAGCTTCATTGGGTGAGCAACTCGTTGATGCGGATGGCAATACGTACACACCTATCGTTAAGACTTTAGGTGAGTCGAATCAAGTTATAATAACTACCAACTACCGTATTGGAGAATCAGGTACTGCAGTTGATGAGGACATTGAAAACAAGTTGTATGCAGGTGTAAGCAGCTTCTTTACAGAAGAAATTGCACGTGAAGACTTCTTCACTGATGATACAGAAGAGGCCATTGGTCTTGTGGGCTCACGTGTAGTAGGTCCAACAATTGCTGATGACATCAAGACCGGTGCGGTATACAGCATCATCTTCTCTTTGATTGTTGTCTTCCTGTACATCTTGGGCCGATTCCGCAAGTGGCAGTTCTCGTTGGGTGCTGTAGTTGCCTTGGTGCACGACGTATTGTTCGTACTGGGTCTCTTCTCCATTTTGGACGGTGTTTTGCCTTTCCAATTGGAAGTTGACCAAGCCTTTATCGCGGCTATTTTGACCGTAATTGGTTACTCGTTGAATGATACAGTGGTTGTATTTGACCGTATCCGTGAAAACATGGGGTCACGCAAAGGCAACTTCTTAGAAGGTGTAAACAAGTCATTGAATCAGACCTTGAGCCGTACGTTCAACACCTCTTTGACCACCTTCTTTGTACTTCTTGTAATCTTCTTGTTCGGTGGTGAAGTAATCCGCGGATTCATGTTTGCATTGCTATTGGGTGTGATTGTAGGTACCTACAGTTCACTCTTCATCGCTACGCCGGTGATGTTCGATGCTTCGAAGAAAGAGGACAAGTAAGTCCGAAAAATTTTAAAAGTCCAAAGCCCCGCTGCTCACGCAGCGGGGCTTTTTTAATGTACTTTTGTTCCATGGTTGCATCCTTCCTTTTACTCAATGTCAGTGGCGGCGAATTTATCATTATCGCCTTGATTTTTTTATTGCTTTTTGGACCCAACCAAATTCCGACCATGGCGCGTTCTGCCGCCAAGATTATCAAGCAAGTGCGTCACGCGACTAACGATATAAAGCGCGAAATTTTAGATGGCGCAGAGGATCAGGGTCTTACTGAGGTGAAGAAAACGGTTCAAGAAGGACGAGATGCGTTCAAGGAAGTAACCGATACGATCAAACGAGGAACAAAGTTGTGACCGCTCTTTGGCTCATCTTAGGATTTGCACTTCTCTTAATAGGAGGGGAGTTCTTGGTAAAAGGAAGCGTTGGACTCGCTTTAAGATTTCAGGTGAGCAAAGTAGTCATAGGTCTTACCCTCGTTGCATTTGCTACTAGTGCTCCAGAACTTATCGTTAGTGTGGTTGCAGCATTGCAGAACAAGAGCGATATCGCCTTGGGAAATGTCATCGGTTCAAACATTGCAAACATTGGTTTGATTCTAGGGCTTACAGCCCTTATTTTTAAAATGTCGGCCGTCCGATTGACCTATCAAAAAGATTGGATCTTTCTCTTAGTAGCGAATGCATTACTAGGCGTCTTTCTTTATATCGGTGAAATCAACCTTTTCAGTGGCTTGCTTTTCGTAGCAATGCTCATTGGGTACAATGTGATAAAGATTCGTGGTGCTAGGAAGAACCGTCAATCACACATAGGTGAGGATATTGATGCAGTGGCTATGCCTATGTGGCAAGGAGCATTGTACCTTATCGCTGGTGCCATCGCGTTGCGCGTGGGTGCATTGTGGTTTGTTAGTGGTATTGCAGATGCAGCTTCCGTCTTGGGCTTAAGTGAACGATTCGTTTCAGTTACATTGGTTGCATTTGGAACCAGTGTTCCCGAACTGGCGGCAAGTATGGCAGCTGCAAGGAAAGGAGAATCGGACATCGCCATTGGGAATATTATTGGTTCTAATATTTTTAACATCCTCAGTGTACTTGGTTTTACGGCAATTATCCACCCGATAAAACTGAACGACCCGGCGTTATTCAATTATGATTTTTGGGTTAGCGTATTGCTTTCAATCCTTCTCATTCCTTTAATGATGGTGTTTACGAAAGACCGATTGGATCGGTTTGAGGGGGTGTTGCTGCTCCTTGTCTATATTGCATTCATATACACCCTGGTGATTTAGGGGTAGATATTCACAATGGTTAGTAATTTAATATTGCACCCCTAAAAAATTAGGGGTACTTTTGCAGAATTAAATTATTTGACACATGCCAACGGTTAGATTTCTAGCATTAGAAGAAACAATGGGGCGCAAGCCTAAGAACTTCGAAGCACCTGGAACTCGCGTTTCAGAATACTTCGGTGAACGCGTATTCAATAGAAAAGCAATGCGCGAGTACATGACCTCAGACGCCTATAAGGCGGTTATCGATGCAATGGACAACGGTACTAAGATCAGCCGTAATATGGCGGATCAAGTAGCATCAGGCATGAAGGCTTGGGCGTTGAACCTAGGAGCGACGCACTACACCCACTGGTTCCAACCGTTAACCGGTACTACTGCTGAAAAGCACGACTCTTTCTTCGAGCCAACCGGAAATGGTGAGGCGATGGAAAAATTCTCAGGAGGCATGTTAGTTCAGCAAGAGCCAGATGCATCATCTTTCCCGAATGGTGGGATCCGTAATACTTTCGAAGCTCGAGGATACACAGCATGGGATCCTACATCACCTGCATTTGTATTTGGTACTACGCTTTGTATTCCTACTGTGTTTGTTTCCTACACTGGGGAAGCATTGGATTACAAAACTCCATTATTACGTGCTTTACAAGCCGTTGACAATGCTGCTACAGCCGTTTGTAAATACTTTGACAAGAATGTGTCGAAGGTGACTGCAACATTAGGCTGGGAGCAAGAATATTTCTTGGTTGATGAAGCATATTTCAATGCTCGTCCAGACTTAGCCTTGGCAGGTCGTGCTTTGGTGGGACATGCGCCAGCGAAAGGGCAGCAGTTAGACGATCACTACTTTGGTTCTATTCCAGAGCGTGCAATCGAATTCATGAAAGAATTGGAATATGAAAGCCGTGTCCTAGGTATTCCAGTTAAAACACGTCACAACGAGGTGGCACCTGCGCAATACGAATTCGCACCTGTATTTGAGGAAGCTAACGTAGCTGTAGACCACAACTCTTTGTTCATGGACTTGATGGAGAAAGTTGCGCGTCGTCACAACTTCCGTGTATTGTTGCACGAAAAGCCATTCGCAAACATCAACGGTTCGGGTAAGCACAACAACTGGTCGTTGGCAACTGATACCGGAGTAAACCTATTGGCTCCAGGTTCTACACCAATGAGCAACTTGATGTTCTTGACGTTCTTTATCAATAGCATTAAGGCTGTTTATCGCCACGCAGATTTGATTCGCGCGTCGATCGGTTCAGCAGGGAACGAGCACCGTTTGGGCGCAAATGAAGCACCTCCAGCAATTATTTCAGTCTTTATTGGTCAGCAGTTGAGTGCTGTTTTGGATCAATTGGAAAACATTGAAGGTGGCAAAATGACGCCTGAAGAGAAGACTGACCTCAAATTAAACGTAGTAGGTAAAATTCCGGATGTATTACTAGACAATACAGACCGTAACCGTACTTCTCCGTTTGCCTTTACTGGAAATAAGTTTGAGTTACGTGCTGCAGGTTCAGCGTCTAACTGTGCACAGCCGATGACTGTATTGAATGCAGCTATGGCGGAACAATTGATCGAATTCAAAGCGGATGTTGACGCGCTGATTGACAAAGACGGTTTGAAGAAAGATGAAGCAATCTTTAGCGTGTTGAAGCGCTATATCACAGAAAGTAAAGCCATCCGCTTCGAAGGAGATGGATACGGTGATGCTTGGAAGGAAGAAGCTGCCCAGCGTGGTCTAAAGAATGAGCCTTCTACGCCACGTGCACTTGATGCGTACGTAAGTGAGCAGAGCCTTGATTTGTTCGAATCCATGGGCGTTATGTCGAAAAGAGAGGCAGAGGCACGCCATGATATCTTATTGGAATCATACTTCATGAGAATCCAGATTGAGAGCCGAGTTTTGGGTGATCTAGCGGGTAATCACATTGTGCCAACAGCGATCAAATACCAAAATACGCTTATCGACAACGTACAGCGCCTAAAAGAAATCATGGATGCTGAAACCTTCAATAGCGTTGCAAAAGAGCAATTGGAAATGATCAAAGACATCAGTGCTCGTATCTCTAAAATTCTAGCTTCAAAAGAAGCCATGATTCAAGAACGTAAAAAGGCAAATGCAATGGACGATGTTCGTGAAAAAGCCATTGCTTACTACGACAACGTGAAGCCTTATTTTGATATCATTCGATACGAAAGTGATAAGCTTGAGTTGATGATTGACGATGAACAATGGCCGTTGCCTAAGTTCCGCGAAATGCTATTCACTAGGTAATTTGCGTTTTTTTAAAATTCAATTGAGAGAAACCCCGCCGTCGCGGGGTTTCTTTTTTGTTTTTGACTATATTGGGGGACGCTTAAACACTAGAGAAACGTTTCCAATGCAAAAACGCATCTTACGTAACTGGACCTTTATCCTGGCTTGTTTACCTATCGCAGTCATCGCTCAAGATGCCGTGGTAGAAGAGGTTGAAATAGAACCGCATAAGCTTACAGTAAAGGCAGACGAATATTTTGACGCAAAAGAATACACTGTCGCATTAGAGGTGTATTCGAAAGCGTTGTCCAAAGAGAAATCAAGAGAAGAGAAGCAACGTATTGCCTTCAATATGGCGGAATGTTACCGCTTTACGGGAGAATGCAAGCGGGCATCGAGCTATTATCAACGGGCAGATAAAATGGGTTACGGTCCTACTGCTTTGTTGGGATATGCAGAAATGCTTCAGTGTGAAGGCGCTTATGAAGATGCCATAGTAGCCTACGAAGAATACAAAAAGTTAGTTCCTTCCGACGCACGTGCTGATAAGGGAATAGAATCTTGTCAAAAGGCTGCAAATTGGATTGTACAAGGATCACTTTTTGCTTTGGATAATGCAAAGGACTTGAACTCTAAGAAATCAGATTACGCAATATCCTATGCCGGGAAGCGTGGCAAGGAAGATTTGACCTTAATGATTTCATCCATGCGCGATGATGCTACTGGACGTAAAGAAGACGGGTGGCTAGGTCAACGTTTTTCCGATATCTATGTAATCGAAGGTGAGCGCACAAAGAAAAAGAAAAAGAAGCGTGGACAAGAGGCTAATGCCAACGATGAAATTAAGTGGGGTGAGCTCGAGGCGATGAGCGATGTCATCAACACGAAAGATCATGAAGGTGTTGTAACCTTTGACTCACGCGGGAAGACGATGTACTTCACGAAATGTATGAAGGTGAAGAATGTCAAATTAGGTTGTGCTATTTATACGACAAAATTAATTGGGCAAGATTGGGCAAATCCAGAACCAGTAGTTATCGCGTTGGACAGTGGAGCTTCAGTAGGGCATCCCGCATTGAGTCCAGACGATAATATCCTCTACTTTGCTGGAGAGATCAATGGTGGTAAAGGAGGTAAGGACATCTATATGACCACGTACGATAGAAGAGCACGTCAATGGAATGCTCCCACTAATTTGAATATTAATACGCGCGGTGATGAGTTGTATCCATACGCCCACGGCGATGGCTATTTGTATTTCTCATCAAACGGACATGTGGGCATGGGTGGATTCGACTGTTTCCGAGTGAAATTGGACGAAAACGGCATGCCAGTAGGCGATGTTGAAAACATGCTCAGCCCTGTTAATTCGGAGGCCGACGATATTGCCCTTCGCTGGGTTCCTGGAAAGACTACTGAAAAAGGTTTCGTGATTTCCAATCGTAAGGGAACACGTGGTGAGCACGATATCTGGCACGTCACTGAATGGTCCAAAGAATTTGAAGTTGCTGGTACCGTAGTAAGTTCAAAAAATGGCAAAGCGCTGAGCGAAGTGACCATCGAGGTTAGCGATAAAGAAGGTAATTCTTTCACCATCACGACGGATGCCAACGGTCGCTTTAGCATTGATCGAGGCAATCTTGAGGAAGATAAAAGCTATAAGCTGAACCTAAGCCGCAAGCGTTTCTTGACTGCCGTAGGTGATGTAAGCACAAAGGGTTTGGCCCTAAGTGATTACAGTCCTATTAAAGAAGAACGCGCTTACGTTAAATCGTATTCGTTGAAATTGGAGATGGATCCAATCGAGATTCCGATTGTACTTCCAAACGTTTTCTTCGATTTGGCGAAATGGGATTTGCGTGAAGAAAGTAAAGTTGCACTAGATACAGTATACAATATTCTTCAGCGTAACCCAACCATTACCATAGGATTGCGTTCACACACGGATTACCGTGATACCGACGAAAAGAACCAAGTACTTTCTCAAAAACGTGCACAAAGTTGTGTAGATTACCTTATTCAGAAAGGAATTCCTGCTGAGCGTTTGACTGCCG
>Ga0255752_10001113_pt1 | contig 31706 bp, 19 predicted proteins | sample 011ome_25_FD_179952 | JGI IMG/M metagenome (GOLD analysis project Ga0255752, IMG submission 179952) | Coastal salt marsh microbial communities from the Groves Creek Marsh, Skidaway Island, Georgia - 011512CT metaG (version 2) | ecosystem: Environmental > Aquatic > Marine > Intertidal zone >... | reverse complement strand
TTCTCCGACTTCGTTTTCTAACCAGTTTCTCAGCGCTTTCGCGCGTCGATTGGCGAGTTCTTCCTCCGTTTGAGGGAAATCTTCCCAACGCTCGTCGTCCGCGTTTTTCGCATCGTCGTTGTCTTTTTTCGACGACGACGACGTAAACGACGACGACGACGCGAAAGCGCTCGACTGAATTCTCCCTCCTCCAACTATAATTTCAGGAGAGGATACAAAAGCCGCGCGCGCGCGAGTTTTGAGAAGATCGAAGCAGGCGCGTCGAAGCATATTTCTCGTGGTTTCTTTCAAGAGAAGAAGATTTTATATGAAGAAGAGTGCGTGTGAGGAATTCGAGAGAGTTGTAGTGTGTATTAATTCGTGCGCGCGCGCTTTTTACATCTCAATGTTCACCGCATCGTCGCGATATTCTCGCGCGGATGCGTTCAGTACTGCTACTGTTTTCGTTGTCTCTCTATCCTAACTTTCTTTATCTCTACGTTTGAACCTGTCTACGATACTCCCAGGCAACCACCCTGCCTTCTTCTCCGGAGGGGTCTGCTCTCGCGCAGGTTTCTGCGTTAAGAGTCTGATTCTCGCGTCTCTCATCGTTTCTTGATTTGACGACTGGTCACGCGTGTTGTGACTGCGCCTCATTTTTTTCGCGATGTCGTTACTGTCGTTCAAAGTCCCGCGCGTGCGTGGCGGTGAAGGGGCGCGCGTCTTCGCTTGCTCTCCTCTTCGTGGCGGTGGTTGGATACCATCCTTCCAAATTGTTCTGCCTCTTTCGAAAAGGTTCGTTTCGTCGCCAGAGCGTTGAAGCGTAGTCTGCACTTGCTTGCCTGGTTTAGATTTGTACCCAATTATGCGAACAGCGTCATCATCGTCGCTCGATTCACCGGTCTTTTGACGCTTTCGTTCTTCGCGTAATTCAAGATGCTTATTAAGCCTCTGTACATTTTCGTCCTCCTTCTCGCGAGCGGTGAAAATCTTCTGGAGGCATTCGTTTATTCTCCTCTTTTCTGATCTCTCCATTTTCAGCTTTGCCTCGCACACATTTCTATCCAAAGCGCTCAAGGATTTAAAATTCTCGTCGACTGCATCGCTAAATATAGGGACGAGTTGCGTGACATTTTTAAAATTCTTGACGACTGCGTTCTCTTCGTTTTCTTTTTCACTTTCCGGCAAAGCGTTCTGCATGGCTTCGAGTTCTTTGTATTTCGATATCATTTTTTCTTGTAACGCTTCCAAGATCATCAAGCTTATCCTAACACGCATGTGCTCTGCACATTCCATCGGGGGAAACCAAGTTTCTCGGAACATTTCAGGACAATTCGTCTGGATCCACGTTTTTGGGAAAGTTTGGAGTATTTTTTCAATCGACATGCGCGTCTCTTGTTCTTCTTTTTTTTCTTCCCTTTTCTTCTCCTTCTCGCGGCCACTTTTCCCATCCGTTTCGGAAATAATCGCAACCTCCTCGCTGCTCTTCAAATCGTTCTCTTTATTCTCGCTATTCTTTTCGCCTTCTTCTTCTTCCGGTGACGGTTGCATTTTTGATTTAAAATGTTTCACGTCTTCGTCTTCTTCATCTCTCAAATCGTTGACTTCTTCTTCTTCCTCTTCTTTTTCTCCGACTATATGTAATGATATGTTGTTCTCTTCTTCTTTCACTTCTTCTTTCGCTTCTTCTTTTTCAGATGACCCGTAGCGTTTGCGAATTTCTTCTTTCCAACTCTGTTCGATGAATTTATCCATGTCAAGCATTCTAGGCGTTAGCAGCCGGTATGGTTCGTGAAGTGATAATTTTTGGAAACTCATCCTTGTATTCACTTTACCATAAAAAATCGACTCGAAGTCCGCCAAAGTGAACTCTTTCGGAAGGTTCTGGATAAATTTTTGTGCGTAAAGTAACGTGAAAACACCACAATCGCAACCATTCGTTTGTAATGGAACGATTGGATTCAATTTACGCATCGTCTCGTTGTTTATACGAGTTGCTCCGTCTTCGACTAGACCTCCCGTGCGTTCAGATTCAACGCGGTTATATTCGCGTTGCAGCCACTGCGTCAAATTTTTTCGTATACTATCGAATGAGTGCGAGCTATTGGTCCCCATCGAGTCTAGATGAATAATGCACGGAATGTTCCCCATTTCTACGCGCTCCGCAGAATTGGCGGCTAATCCAGGATACGATATAATAGCCAAACTCCAATGTAATTGAGCGTGAATTGGAATAAGAATGAAATCCTTGTCAAAAATATTGATAGATTTCGTCCAATTCTTCACCCTCTCGTATGCCTGATCTTTTCGCTCCGCTATGTTTGAGGCTCCACGTGATTTCTGCGTCAACTTCTGATAGAAGTACGTACTCATGACTAAACATCTTCCCTTGTCTTCAAGCGAGGGAAAATCTTCCACCGCAATCTTTTTCATGTAAAAATCAATCGTTTGGTCGTTTAACATTTCACCAGGTTCTAAGCAATCCAAATCGTTAGTGTTGATTAAAGCGGCTCCTTTGGATCCATCATTAGGGTACGTTGCGGTAAATTTACCAAATCTCGCGACGCTGGACCCTACAAATCCTGCATTTTGTCGCGTCGTCCGTCGCCTCTGTTGTATCGGGCTATCGATTTCAATCGGTTTGTTACTTGTATCGTCTTCAGAATCTACAAGATCAACTACGATCGGTTCTTTCTTCTCTCTTGTTTCTCGTCCGCGTCCTCGAGGGCGATTACCTCTGCTATTATCGCCGATTCGTTGGACGTCCTCGATTGGATCGTCTTCTTCTAAGTCATCAATGCGGACTCCGAACATCCTTTCCTTGACTTTGTGTCCGCTACCGCCCACATCATTTCTCGTTTTTGGACGTTTCTCTGCGCTAGGAATGAATTGTTCTGGACAAAAATGTTCAATTTCGTGCCGTGGAGAAACAGCTCGCGGAGCACTTCGTGGTGTCGATGTTGCCCGCTTGTTCGACGAAAAGCCAAGACGCGCAGCTTCAACCATCGATGCGCCGCGTCCATTCACCGGTCCAATGTTGGTCGGATTTTTTTTCCTACTATAAGTTTTGGTACGAGAAACGCCGCCATTTCCTCGATTCCATCCGTCGTTGTTATCCTTCTCGTGAACTTTCTCTACTCTTTCAGCGTGTCCGTGGTGATCGGTGTTCTCAGCGTTAGCTTTTTTCGGCGACCTTTTCTCACGCGGCTTGTCTGTATAAACTTTCTCGTCGAGCTCTCCGTTCGCTAACCGTCCAACTTTATTCCACGCTTCTTCTCCTTTCTTCTTCTGCACTTCCTCGTCGTCGTCCGAAACATTCACAATACCAATAAACTCCTCTCCCGAAGCTTTCCTCGCAGCGCCTTCCTCTTTTTCTGCGCGCTCGAGCAGCGGTATCGCTTCGTGCAGAAAGTCCACCACCCTCTCTAAATAATCCGACTTAGGTAACGAATTAGGTATCTTCGATATCGTTTCTGTTTTTAATATATCTAAACGATTCAAGTGTTTCTTATAGTGCACCGCCGTTTCTTCGTATCTCTCTCTTTCTTTCTGTTTCGATTGGAACTCTTCTAAAATCCTCTTGTTCGACTTTTTGAACGCTTTGAAATCTTCCCTCGCCGTCGTCTTCGCAATGGTTTCCACCGTCGTCATTTCCACGTCGTCGTCGACTCGAGTCGTCGTCCTTCTTTCTCTTTTACTGCTTTCCTCTCGCCCCTCGCGTCTGTTTTCTTCGTTGTCTTCTTCTCTGTTCTCCTCCATCTCCACGTCCGAGGACGACATGATTTTTCTCAGAAACAATCTCAACAACACCAACAGAAGCAGAAGAACGAAGAGAAATGGATGATGATGTCTCTCTTTCCTCTTCTTATTTTCGCGATTATTCAAACAAGAAAAACAACATCACTCTCACTCTCTCTCTCTTTTTCTCAAAAGCACCCCGTCAAAGTGTTTTTAGTTACGCGCGTGTGTGTGTGTGACTCAAATCTCGCGAAACGAGAGTGCGTTTTTTAAACCAACCAAGCGCAAAATTTGATCAAAATCTTGAACGAAAAAAAATCGAGAGACACAAAAATACGCGAAAGCACTACTAAAAAAAGATACAAAAATTTTCCCTTTTGGGTGCGGTCTCCCGGACAAAAGACGCACCGGCGCAATCATCATCATCATCGCGAAAAGAGGGCACGACGAGTGAGACCGGAGATGACGACGACGAGGAAAAAGAAGAAAGGTTTTTTTACGCTCGCAACGGCGGCTGGGTGGACGTGCTTTCTTCTTCTTCTTCTTTTCGTGTCTCGGGTGTCTTTTTTTTCTTCTTTCTTTAACGAGCGTTACGTGTATTATCCGGTGATATTCTTAGCGCCTTTGACGCACGCGTGGGGGGTGTGGAGGAAGAGAGGCTATCGGCTCTACATGCCCTTCGCGGGGAATTACATTTTCGTGACGTTACAAGCGGTCGCTTGGATAGCTTTCGCGCTTTCCGTGGCGTCTGTTTTTCTCCATCATTTCTTGTTGGTGGAAGAGCTTTTCGCGCTCATCATAGCGACGTCCTTCGTGTCGCATTTTTGCGTGGCGTTATCTTTTCATCATTGGGAAAAAGGAGAAAACGCGAGAGATATTGCGAGGGTGTTCATAACTTCGATGAGTATGACTGTTTTACACGGACTCCCGTTGATTGTCTTTTCTATGCTTCTCGCTTTGGCGTTTTTCGCGAGGCCGACGGTTCTGGTCGCGCTATTAGCGGCGTATGCCGTTTTCACGCGCAGACTCTTTCCAAGCGATGCAGATAACACGATAGAAAGAGTGCGAAAATTTGCGAGAGATGTTTTAATGGTTGGCTTGGAAGAATGGCACGGAGAGATTTCTATCGTGAGAGATGTAGGGAAGGAGGAGGACGAAGAGGACGACGACGAGGAAGGCAATGGTCGGTTAATTTTTGGGTACAGCCCTCACGCATTCATTCCACATTCTGCCGCGTGGTTACATCTGCACCCGGCCTTCGAACGTTTGTTTCCAAACAGGCAAGTGTGCACACTCGCGGCGTCGATAATTTTTAAAATACCCATAGTTCGCGAGATATTTAGTTTCACCGGCGCTCGAAGCGTCTCTAGAAAATCGTTCTCCAAGTGTTTGGGCGAGGGAAAATCAGTTATGTTTGTTCCCGGAGGCCAAAGCGAGTTGTGCGAGCACGCTCAAAAAGTAGATGAAGACGAAGTTGTCATCTGCATGAGACACAAAGGGTTCATTCGGATTGCGATGAATGTAGCGAGCGATTATCAGGAGAAGATTCGAATTATACCAATTGTCGCTTTCGGAGAAAGTTCCGGAGTAAGAAATATATTCAAACGATTCATATCGAAAAAGTCGTATCGATATTTTGGGTTTCCGTTCCCATTTATACCAGTTGGAATATATTTCACGCCTTTTCCAACTCGACAATCGCTGTATTATGCAATCGGAAAAGGAGTTTCCATAGAACCCAATACGTCTCAAACGATAGAGGCCATTCACAAGCAATATTACGAACAAGTTCGAACTCTTTTCGAGAAGCATAAAAAGTTGGCAAAAAATAGCGCGCATTTACGTCTCCGTCTCGTTCAAAGTTAGTCACGTATCTAATTTATCTATATTACTACCTACATCTAGTATTAGAGATCTATTTTGGTTTAATGCTAAGTTCTTTGAAACCGATGTAAGGATTCCCGTGTCCATCACCCTCGTATTTTTTCAGCCTCTCGACAAAAGCGCGAAGTTTCACATCATCGGTTTTCTTTTCTTCCACCGCGATATGAGTGAATATAGGTCCACACGCCGCGTTTAGTACAGTCAAAACATTTTCCACCGCGCGTCTTCTTTTCTCAACTTCCTCTTCTTCGATAATTCTCGGACCTTCCTCGTAAGCTATTTTCATGCTCTCCCAAATCTCTTCGCACCTCGAGTACGCTCGCGGCCACGTCCATTGGAGGATATCGTGTAACGCTTCCAGCGCTAACAGAGCAATTTCGTTCGACGGGGCTTTCGACCACGCTAATACAGAAGGAATTAATGATTTGTATCGACCAACGATGCGTAGTTTCATCTCCGAGCAAAGTTCAGGAATTGTTCGCAAGAGCGGAGCGACAAAGTTTAAATCGTCCACGTGCAAGGAGACTGAATCCAAGCTTTGCGATAGCACTGCATCGTGATATCGCCATTCCGCACCCTCTTCTGACGACGACGATGATTGCGATTCGTGTTTACGAACTTTTGCGCACGCTACGAACGCTCGCAATGTTGGCGCAAAAAGCGCGGATGTTGCGCCAACCATATTTCTTTTCAGCTGCTCAAACATGGCTTTCGAAATTCCTCGAGTATCGCGAACAATTCTTCCGTTAACATTAACCTCCAAACACTTGCTCAAAAGCCTCTCCGTAATGCGTGCCCCAACACGTTTCGTCGCGAGCGTTTCAAACTCCAACGCTCTCAACGCGATCGAGGTAAACCGCTCAAACGTATGCTCCCCAAAAGGAACGTGCTCCAACACACTCAACGCTTGCACGCTCGCATAAAATGCTCTCGCATCCCTCCTATCTGCCAACTTTGTATTCCAAGACTCCTTTTCCGGCGCACTTTTGTGCGATTTCAAATCTCTCCACATCCGCTCGCCGTCGAGCGCGTCCGAGGCGAGAGGGGCACGTCGTTTCCCGTTGTCATCGTCACTACTACTATTACTACCTCTATTACTACCGTCCATGTAGCACTCCTCTAGCATCTCTTTCGCTCTATCAGAACATTGCTTACTCGACCACGAAGGAATTCCATCCGATGTTTCCATCATCCCGCACAATAACAGCGCAAAATCATTCCACATTTGGCTCTTCTTGTTAGGGGATTTTTCTTCATCTTCATCCTCATCCCCTATCACTTCAATCAATACTTTCTTTTTTACACGAGTCCTAACGACCTCTGCTTCATCTTCATCCACAAAATGCACCACTCCAAGCTCTTCTCTCTCGATCAAATTCGATCCAATACTCTCTCTTACTTTTGTTAAACTCGAGAGAAAATCAGCGCGAAACGCACGCACATTTTCTCTTCGCTCCGACGATGATGATGATGGTGTCGACAAACCAATCCTTCCTTCTTCTTCTTCTTCTTCCTTTTCTGCGACAAAAATCTCTCCTCTTTCCCTCCCCAACGAATCTAAATCTTTATATTCAGATATCAGAGTGCACTCGTGCACGATTTCATCCGAGGGAGGTTGAAGCCGAGAGAGGAGGAGTTGGAGTTCCTCCATTTTTTTGTGTGGAGCATCCGCAAAATGCCAAAAATGTCAATTTCTGCATTTCACCTAAAAACAATAAGTACCAGAGTACACGCGCGCGATGTATATTATTATACTGTTCGTCGTATTTTTATTATGTAATTATATATATGAGTGAGTAAAGTTAGTATGATATAGTGTGTGTGTGTATATAGTTTGGCCTTCCGACCGGCAACGTCTCACAATAAGCTCCGGCGTTTTTGCGCTTTCTCTTCTCTTCCAGTTGTTCTCTCTCTTTTCTTTTAGTATTCCTCTTCGTACTCTTCGCCATCCGCAGACTCCGCGCCGACTTCCGCGTAATCTTTTTCCAAAGCTGCCAAGTCTTCTCTCGCTTCGGAGAACTCGCCTTCTTCCATGCCTTCTCCGACGTACCAGTGGACAAACGCTCTCTTGCTATACATCAAGTCAAACTTGTGGTCGAGTCTGGAGAAGACTTCGGCGATGGCCGTAGAGTTGGAAATCATGCAGACGGCTCTTTGGACTTTCGCCAAATCACCACCCGGGACGACCGATGGCGGTTGGTAGTTGATGCCGCACTTGAAACCAGTCGGGCACCAATCGACGAACTGAATGGTTCGTTTCGTCTTAATGGAAGCGACGGCGGCGTTGACATCCTTCGGGACGACGTCGCCTCTGTACATCAAACAGCACGCCATGTATTTGCCGTGTCTCGGGTCGCACTTGGCCATCATCGCTTGCGGTTCAAACGCGGAGTTTGTGATTTCCGCCACCGACAACTGTTCGTGGTAGGCTTTTTCCGCGGAAATAACCGGCGCGTAAGAGGACAACATGAAGTGAATTCTCGGGTACGGCACCAAGTTGGTTTGAAACTCCGTCACGTCCACGTTCAACGCGCCATCAAATCGTAAACTCGCCGTCAACGACGAAATCACTTGCGCTAACAATCTGTTCAAGTTCGTATACGTCGGTCTTTCAATGTCCAAAGATCTTCTGCAAATATCATACACGGCTTCGTTGTCCAACATCACCGTCACGTCGGTGTGTTCCAACAACGCGTGCGTGCTCAAAACCGAGTTATACGGTTCAACCACCGCGGTAGAGACTTGCGGCGACGGATAAATCGTGAAACCTAACTTTGATTTCTTCCCGTAATCCACCGACAATCGTTCTAAAAGCAAAGATCCCAAACCGGAACCGGTCCCGCCGCCGACGGCGTTGAAGACCAAAAAGCCTTGCAATCCCGTGCAATTATCCGCCAACTTTCGAATTCTGTCCAACGCCACGTCCACCATTTCCTTACCAATGGTGTAATGCCCTCTGGCAAAGTTATTCGCGGCATCTTCCTTGCCGGAAATCAACTGTTCCGGGTGGAACAATTGTCTGTACGTCCCCGTTCTCACCTCGTCGATGACGGTCGGTTCGAGATCCAAAAAGACCGCTCTCGGAACGTGCTTCCCGGCTCCAGTTTCGGAGAAAAACGTCGAAAACGCGTCGTCGTTTTGGTGCTGACCGTGCTGGTCTTCCGGCATTTGCCCATCCGGACCTATGCCGTGTTCTGTTTGTTTGCATCACGCGAAAAGGAAGGAGAGATATTCAAAATTCATTACATAAAATTCAAAACAAACGACAAACGGTCACAAATTCCCCTTAAAATTGGAAGAAAGAGAGACAAAAATTTTCAAAAAAAAAGAAGAAGTCCAACGCACCTAAACAGAACAGTTCCCAGCACGAGTTCCCGGTTTGGATCCCGGCTTGGCCGATGTGTAACGAAATTACTTCTCTCATTATCGCTTATTATTATCTTCGCTGTTTTTGAGAGCTTTTGATGGAGTCTGCAAAAAGAGCGAGTGTGGTAATAATTGTGTGGAATCTGAATTTTTCTTTTTTTTTTGAAAAGAGGGGAAGCAAGGGGAAAGAGGTAAAAAAGCAGAGTAAAAAAAGCTCAATTTGAGGAGGAAAATGCTCCCACACCAAAAACAACAAAAAGTGCAATTTCGAGAAAAAAGTCAAAAGAATTTTTCATTTTTCATTCACACGAGACAGACGACCCATTTACGACGCACACTTTGCGCTTTCAAACACACACACACACACATGCTTGAAGAGAGTAAACAATAATAATAATAATAATGCTGGCGTACATAACCTCTTCCCCGTTGTTTAAGGGAAAGAAGAAGAAGAAGAAGAAGGAAATAGACGCGGATACTTTGGACGATTTATTGGAAGAAGATGATTCGGATTCGGATTCAGAAAATCGTAATGAAACAACAACGAATACTAATTCTTATTATTCTCCCTCTAATGCGGTGTACTTAAAACGAGAATGCATCGAACTGAAAATAAAAGTGAACGCGTTAGAGGAAGAACTCGCGTCCATCCCTACTAGTGGGAAAGGGAAGGAAACACACGTAGAACACGCGAGGAAGATGATGGAGAAAGATGCGGAAATTTTGAAACTGAAACAACAAAACGAAGAAAAGGAGAAACTTTTGAGCGTTTATCAGAGCGTATCGACTTCGAAGGAAGAAGCGATATCGATGGGCATCGACGCGTCGAAATTGCTATCGTTTGAAAAGACGAAGGAGCTACAAAAGATGTGTGCGGAAGCGAGGAACGTTCGCGATGCGTACGAAGACGAGTTGAGAGTCGTCAAGGCGCGATGGGAAGTATCGCGACGAGAAAAGAGAGAGGCGACGTACGCTTTGGAAATGAAAGAGAAGAAATGTAACGCGATTGAGAGCGCGAGGGAGGCGTTGGAGATGGACAGGGACGAAGCGAGACGAGAAATGTCGGCGATGAAAACGGAGTTGAACGCGAACGCATCGAGATGGAGGATGGACGTGAGCGCGTGGGAGACGAGGTGTTTGCTCGCCGAGAAGAAAGCGGCGCTTTTATTAGAACAGAGAAACATAGCGAACGAACAAAAAGATATCGATACGGAAGAAGACGAGAGCGGAAGCGAAGAAGAAGAAGAAGAAGAAGAAAAAGGAAAAGAGAAGACGACGAGCGGGAAAAGAGTCAAGACGAAAAAGTGGGCGCTGGCAAACGCGACGAATTTGCAAGCCTCCATGGAGGATGTCAACAAAGCGTGCGAAGAGAAGATTAAAAAAGAATTGGAAGCAGCCTCGGCGCAAGTTTTAAAATCCAAACGAGAGTTGGAAACGATTGAATTGAAGCTGGGCGTCGTCGAAGTTGAACGCGACGCGGCGAATAAGAGCAAGAAAAATTTACAAATAGAATTAGAGAAGGCGTTGGCGAGAGAGTCGAGAGTTTTAACGTGCTTGGATTCGTTAGAGATGGAAGTTACGGGTTTCGCGGAAGCGTGCGCCGAGATTGGCGTTTTAGATTCGCGCGTGGCGACCGCATCAAAGTCGCCGAGTTGGACGTGGCATCCGGAGTTTTACGACGTCGCGGCCGCTTCGCCCGTGGACGAAGAAGAAGAGGAAGGAGGGGAACAACAACAACAACAACAACAACAACGACAACGTGGAAGACAAAACGAATTAGTGCAGACACAAGGTGAGAACAAAGCGAACGCGCTGTTTAGAACGGTCATTCAAACCGTGGAGGAACGATTCGAAGCGCTCGAGCGGGCGTTCCAGGAAATGATGGACGATAAGGAACCAAAGTCGCTCGCGGATGCCATGCGGGACGAAGTAAAGTTGGCGTTCATCTCGGCCAGAGTTGCCGAAGAACGTTCAAAGGGTGGTGGTGGTGGAGATAGTAATAATACCACATCGGCAACTAGTGAAGAAAAGAATAAGAACGCTGGAGAGAGTAAAGCTAATGGCGCCGATGACGACGGCGATGACGACGACGACGACGAGAACAGAAGAAATAGCTATGAAATCGAGGCGTTGCGAAGCGAAATCCGAGAACTCACCGAGACGAGCGAGCTTTTGGAGCACGAACTCAACGAGCAACTCACGGAGAGTAACGCAAAATGCGAAGAGCTCACCATTCAATTGAAGAGTATGACTCTTTCGCACGCGAATGCGAGCAACGAGCGCGAATCCATGAGTCGAGCGCTCGAGGACGCAAAGTCGCGCTTGAATAGCGAGCGCGAAAAAGTGCAATCGCTCGAGAGCGCTTTGAAAAATGCTCAAAACGAAGGGAAACGTCAAATCCAAAAAGAAATCGAACGACGCGCAGATCAAGAGATGGAAATGACGTTCGAGATTGAAACGTTGAAAAGAGATCTCGCGTCGAAAATGGACCGAGTCGCCGAACTCGATGGGAGATTGAAATCTGTCGCGGCAAAGTACGAAGCGGCGAAGAGAGAAAGCGGAACTTCGGAGGAAATATCGCAACAAGCTCGAGTGGAAATTGAAAGATTACAAAAAGAAAGCAAAGCAAAGCTCGAGGCTTTGCGAATAGAAAACGAGGAGTTACTCGAGAAGGTCGAGGATGCAAACGTTCGCGTGCATCAGCTTTTGCAAGAAATCGAGGCGATGGATTCGGCCTCGGCAGAGGCTTCCGAACACGTTTCGCAAGCAATGCAGGCGATTAAGAACGCGTCGTCGCGCGAAATCTCTTCGCTCAAATCAAAGTTGGCAGAAGCAGAAGCGTTCATAGAAGCCACGGAAGGCATGGAGGACGAATTAATCTCTACTCGAGAGGAAATGTCGAGCATGAAGGAACATTTTAGCAGACGCGAGATAGAATTGAGAGGCCGAATTGCCGAGCTGGAAAATATCATCGAAGCCGTACGATTGGGGAGAGGTAGGAAAGTTGGCGTGACGCCGCCGCATAGTCCCAAACCGTCGCCGCGCAAACAGTTTGGTAAGATAGGAGATCAAGACGACGAAGTCGACGACGACGCGTCCGAAAACTCGTTTTACATTCGAACCTCCTCGAAAGCGGATCGCGAGCAAACGCTCTCGGCGATTAAGAGCGTCGATAAGAGTTTGCGACAGGCGCGCGACGAGTTCGATCGAGTCCGAAATGCGCGCTCGCGCCGTCTCGGTTTCGATGAGAAAGGAGAGGATTAGTAACGTAAAGAACGGTAGTGTATGTACTAGTAGATTAGATTTTGTTATTTATTTTTGTACTTTGCTTTGCGTTGATATTAATAGTATATAAAGTGTGTGAAGACGTGTTGTTACTACTTAGTATTATTATTATTGTAGTATCTTCTTTTCTTTCTTTCTCGCTTTTCTTATATATACGCGATGATGAAATTATTATGCGCGGCGATTGACTCAAGGTTTCTCTTCGTCTTTCATCGCGAACCCCAGCTCCTCGCGAAAATTATCCTCGTTCGTCCCGGTGAACGACCCCACCATCTTCCCGCCTCGGAATAAGAAAAAGTGCGGCGTAGACGTCACGTTCATGCTCTTCGCCGTCGTCGCCAACACTGGATCGCTATCGCCGACGACTTTGAAAAATCTCACCTTGTCGTAATATTCCGCGAACATGTCGTATTTCGCCGCGAACTTCTTACACGGTCGACACCACGAAAACGTAAACTCCACCACATTCAACGTCTCCTCCGGTGCGTTCAATATCTCCCCTTTAAACACTGGAAACGAAGGCACGTCGTTCACTTTCCCCAAAACGACGTCCCCGTCCATAAACTCCGGCGCGAGTGCGTTTAACTCTTGCTCTTCCTCCTCCATCTCGTCGAACGACTTCATCGGTGTTCTCATGATATCTAAACACATCGGATCGTTCTCTTGGCACGCCACTTTCCGTCGGTCTTTCCAGTACTCCTTTATCTTCTGCTGACGCTCTTTCTCTCCTTTCTTTTTCTTTGTGTTCGTGGTGGTATTAGTATTGGTGATGGTATCGCTGCTGCTTTTACTCGTCTTCTTCTTCTTTTCCGACGGAGAGGACGATGATTCCTTCGATGACGCAGCAGCAGAAGTTAACAACCTCCTCGTCCTCGTTGTCGTTGTTGGTGTTCGTCGCGCTCCTTTTCCTCCTTTTCCTCCTCCTCGAAAAGGACTGTTCTCGTTCCTCGTCTTCTCACCACCACCGCGACAAGAAGGCCGCGACAAAAGTACTCTCCTCGGAGAAGAAGAAGAAGAAGAAGAAGAAGAAGAGAACATCATCATCTCGTTATGTGTGATGTTATTCTTTCCCGTGCGTAAAAATTTTTGTTGGTGCTTTCCAACGGTTTTTTCGAACGAAAATTTTTGAGCGATTGACCGAAAATTTTCGTCGGCCTTTTTTTCTCATCAAAAGAAAATTAAAAAACACATCATCACGAGGTACCTCATCACATCATCACACGCGCACACACAAAAAAAAGAATGACGACGACGAAAATGACGACGACGATTTCGAGGAGAACGACTTTGACTCTTCTCTTCCTCTTCGTCGCGAGCTTTTTGTTTGGGACTTTAACTGTTTTTGTCGTCCAGGTATACCAAACGCCAACGAGCGTTTTTGTGTGTTGTTTTTTTTCTCGATCATTTTTCTCAAAATCATCATCGTCGTCGCGTTTTGGCGGCTTTGTTTGTTTTTTTTGTCTCATCGTCGCGGTCTCCAAAACTCCGCTCCCCTTCCGGCGCGTCGTCGTCGTTTACGTCGCGTTCTGTCTGTCTGTCTGTCGGGGTCGATCTCGGTTTGAAGAAGGGTGTTTCTCTCGAAAGTTCTTCTTCTGTTTCTTCTTTTCGACGAAAACGGAGGATTGGAGGAAAAAATGGGTTCTTCTCGATGATGTTGGGAAGAACACCAACCACTTCATCGAAACTCTCTTTTCGCGGGGTGCGAAAAATACTAACCACCAAAACGTTTTTTTCTCTACTTTGATGACATAACACAGGCGCAAGAATACGATGACGATGGTTTAAGGCCAGCGGAACCGTACGACGACGTTCCAGATTACGGTCCAGACTACGGCGATTACGGCGGCATGGGCGGCATGGGCGGCATGGGCGGCATGGGCGGCATGGGCGACTACGGCGGCGGCGACTACGGCGACTACGGCGGCCAAGGAGAAGAGGAAGAGTTGGAAATGCCGGAAGGTCCGTACGAAGTCGAACCGTTAGGGAAGGAGAATTTCACATCCATTTTGAAAGACTTGGACGGAGCTTTAGTAGAGTTTTACGCGCCGTGGTGTGGACACTGTAAAAAGTTGGAGCCGCATTACGAATACGCCGCGAGAGCTGTGAAAGAGAGCGAAAAGTTGGAAGGTAAGAACGTGAAGTTGTTCAAAGTTGACGCGACCTTGGAAGAAGCGCTAGCGAAAGAATTGGGCGTGGAAGGGTTTCCAACCATGAAGTGGTTCGAGAAAGGCGAGTTGAAGAAGGATTACCAATCCGGACGAGACCAATACGCCATCGCGAATTACGTCGAGCGTCAAATGGGCGAACCGAGCGTTGATTTGACGACGATGAAAGTGTTCACCGGCGAAGAGGCGCCGAAGAAAGTGAAAGAGGCGAAAGAAGACGGCGATGAAGGCGAAGAAGAAGACGAGGATGAAGACGAAGATGAAGAAAAGCGAGCGACTTTGATCGCGGTTTTCGACGAATTGGGCTCTTCCCCAGCCTTCGCGGACTTTTACGCCATGGCGAAAGATATCGATCTCAACGGCCTCGACGTAGCGCACACAGATAATCGCGCGAACGTTGCCAAATTGGGCCTGACCAATTTCAAAAGACCGTCCAACCCGGCGATGGTTTTGATGTTTGAAAACGAAAAAGGCGAGAAATCTTTCGCCGAGTACGACGGCAAATGGGAGGCGAAAGAGATCACCAAGTTTGCCGCCGTCGCGCAACTTCCATGGGTCATTCCATTCGAGCAAGAATACATCAACAAAGTCTTTGAATCTGGCGTGACTGCGCAAGTTTTGGTCTTTCACGACGGCGAGAACGAGGAAACTGCGAAAGAACTCCACGCCCTCCTCGAGGAAGTTTCCAAGGAAGACAACAAGAGCGGCAAGATTTTGTTCGTCACCGTGGACATTAAAGGTAGCGATGCCGAGGGTGTTTTGGAATACTTTGACGTGGTCGTCGGCGAGGACGAGTTCCAACCGCAAGCGGTCATCTTTTCGCAACCAAGCGAACCCGAACCGGTGAATAAGGACGAGAAGGAGAAACCACGCATCGAAGAAGGCCAAAAGAAGTATAAGCTCGAAAACGCGCCGACGATTACGAAACCAATCATGCAACAGTTCATCAAAGCTTTCGAAGCGGGTTTGTTGCAGGAACACTTAAAGTCCGAACCTATTCCGGAGGAAAACTACGGTCCGTTGTACAAAGTTGTCGGCGAAAACTTTGATGAAATGGTCAACGACAGCGAAACGGATGTCTTTCTCGAAGTGTACGCGCCGTGGTGCGGGCACTGCAAAGAACTCGCGCCGACAATCAAGAAACTCGCCAAGAGGTTCAAAGACGTGCCGACGGTGAAAATTTGCGATATGGACGGTACCGCGAACGAGCATCCTTTAGTAAAGGATGCGAAAGGTTTCCCGGCGATTTATTTCTTTCCCGCCGGGGAGAAAGGTGTAAGAGTTCCATGGGACGAAGAGGAGAAGAGAACGGTTGGCGGCTTCACGAGATTTATTCAAGCGAACGCAAAACTTCCGTTTGATTTGCCGAAAATTAAGTCCAAGGAAGAAAAAGCTGCGGAGAGGGAAGCGAAGAAGAAAGCCAAGGAGTTCGAAGAGGCGCACGAAGAGTTGTAAACGTGGACCGTCCCGAGAGTTATAAATAAATATAAATTAAGTACGTATTATTCTTATTCTAATGATCACTTGCCTCGTCCTTCTTCTCTTTCGATTGCTCGATAGGCGATGTCGCTTCGACAGAAACCGTTCGGCCAATCAATTTTATCGATGGCCACGTACGCGTTCTTCGTCGCCTCTTTCACGGACGTACCCATCGCAGTTATCCCCAAAACTCGACCACCGTTCGCTAATATCTCCCCATTCTCTCCACTCGCCGTTCCGGCGTGAAAGATTTTCGTTTTTGCCGTCGATTCTTCCGCGCCTTGTAAATTTTTAATCTCGTCGCCTTTCGAGTAACTTCCCGGGTACCCTTTCGCCGCTAAAACAACATTAACAGCTGGTTCTTTGCTCCATTTCACGCTCTTCACGTCGTCGTCGGTGATATTATTCGTCGCTGCGGCGTATAAAAGCTGGCACAAATCGCTTTCCATTCTCGCCATTAACGTTTGGCACTCGGGATCGCCAAAGCGCACGTTGTGTTCCAACAGTTTTACTTTTTTCGTTTTCTCGTCAATCATCAACCCGGCAAAGATGACGCCATTATACTCGCACCCTTCTTCACGCATTCCTCTCACCGTTGGCTCGATGATATTCTTCATCACGTCCTCTTCAATCTCTTTCGTGACCACTGGAGCTGGCGAATACGCGCCCATACCACCGGTGTTCAATCCGGTATCGCCGTCGCCAACTCTTTTGTGGTCTTGCGCCGACGCTAACGGAACCGCAACGTCGCCCCCGACGACGGCAAAAAACGACGCCTCCTCGCCAAACAAAGTCTCCTCGATTACGATCGTATCGCCGGCATCGCCAAACTGTTTATTCAACATCAGCTCGTCGATGGCTTTTTCCGCCTCCTCGACGGTTTCAGCCATAATCACGCCTTTCCCGGCAGCCAAACCAGACGTTTTAATCACAATCGGCGCTCCCGTCACCGTTCTCACGTACTCCTTCGCCTTTTCCGCGTCGCTAAAAACCTCGTACGTGGCTGTCGGAATGTTATACTTCCTACACAAGTTCTTCATGAACTCCTTGGACCCTTCCAACTGCGCCGCTTTCTTCGACGGTCCAAACACGTTGATATTTTCCGCTCTCAAACTGTCCGCTAACCCGTCCACCAGCGGCGCTTCCGGCCCAACGACGACTAAATCGATAGCGTTCGATTTGCAAAATTTCACCACATCCGCGTGATTCGATTCAGAAACGTCCGCGATGGATGTCACGGTCGGCTCCGTCGCGATACCGGCGTTCCCCGGTAACGCGAACACTTTCTCGCACGTTTCAGACTGGAGCAAACGATAGATTAACGCGTGCTCGCGACCACCGGAGCCGATGACCAGAACGTTTTTCTTCTTTTTTTTCGACGAAGACGCCGGTGCCACAGCTGAGAAGACAATCGCGGAAGAAGAGGAAGACGACGACGCGCTTCCTCCTCGTCTTCTTCCGCTTCTTCTCGTTGATTTAACAAACATCATCATCATCATCATCTTCCCCGAGGATACAGAGGAGGAGTTCTTCTTCGTTCTCGAAAAAGAAGAAGGAAAAACCTTTGTTGTTGTTGTTCCTCTCAAAGTCGTTCGCCCCATCGTGGTAGTAGTATTACTCGTCGTCGTCATCATCGTCGACGTCGTCGTCGTCATCGTCGTCTGTTTCCCGCGAGGATCGTTCGTGTACAGAACAGAGAGGTGTTTTCGTTTTCAAAAATGAGAGACACATTTTGAATTTAGGGTCTAGGGTTTAGCATCAATCTAGAAAAGATCTCTTCTTTTTCCGAACATTCTTTTTTTTTTTATCCAAACAACACCAACAAGAAAAGAAATCATTTCATCCAAACGCGCACAACAGACGACAAAGGCACGACGCGCGAAGAAGAAGAAGTCGAGATTCTCGATTTCGCAAATACAAAATCGAGTGGTTTTAGTTAAACTTTGACACGTGCGCGCGTAAAATGAGCGTTTTCACGGTCGCGTCGACGTCGTCGATGACGTTTTTGAGTTCCTTTTCTTCGCGAATTTCGATGTCCTCTTCCTCTGCCTCCTCTTCCTCGAAAAGAAACGTCTCGTCGTCGCTCGTTGGGTTTTCTTCCTCCTCCTCCTCCTCCTCCTCGAGAGCCACGGGAAAGCGAAGGGAAAAAAGAACGTTTCGAATCGAGGCGATGGCCGTCGCGGACACGAACGCGGAGATTGATTTCGCCAAGTACGTGAAAGAAAAGAACGCGGCGATCGAGCAAGCGTTGTCCGATTCCGTCCCAACCATTTATCCAGAACGTTTGCACGAATCCATGAGATATTCTTTACTCGCCGGTGGGAAAAGAATTCGTCCGTGTTTAGCAATCGCGGCGTGCGAGATGGTTGGAGGCGCACAAGAAGTGGTCATGCCAACGGCGTGCGCGCTGGAGATGATCCACACGATGAGTTTGATCCACGACGATTTACCGATGATGGATAACGACGATTTTCGAAGAGGCGTGCCGACGAATCATAAAGTGTACGGGGAAGAGATGGCTATTTTAGCCGGCGACGCGTTGTTGTCGCACGCGTTCGAGTACATCGCGAGAGAGACAAAAGGGGTTCCGGCGGAGAAGATTTTACGCGTGATAGCGGATGTTGGGAAGTGCGTCGGGTCGGAAGGACTCGTTGGTGGCCAAGTTGTGGACATCGAAAGCGAAGGTTTGGCGATGGAAGGGAAACCGGTCAGTTTGGAAACGCTGAAGTATATTCACGCGCACAAGACTGGGGCGTTGTTGGAGACGGCGGTGGTTTCCGGAGCGATTTTGGGTGGCGGAACCGAAGAGGATATCGAGCGATTGGGGAAGTACGCGTACGATATTGGATTGGCGTTTCAAGTTGTGGATGATATTTTGGATTGCACGGCGACGAGCGAGGAGTTAGGCAAAACGGCTGGTAAAGACGTCGCGGTTGGTAAGGCGACGTACCCGAGTTTATTAGGATTGGAGGAGTCGCAGAGGATAGCAGATGAGTTAATTAAGAGCGCGAAGGAACAGTTATCGGTGTACGATCAAAAGAAAGCCGCGCCGCTCATTGGCTTAGCCGATTACATTAAAAACAGAAAGAATTAAGAGAGAGAGAGAGAGAAACGAGGAGGACCGATATATAAGCGCGCTTATTCTCGGAAGATTCTTTTTTTGCGTATTGTAATAATAATTAAACTTCTTACTGAAACATTTTGCGAACATGGTGTACATACATACGAGACGGGCGCGAAGAAAGAGGTTCGAGCGGGGAGCGACGTTTATTTAGTTCGTTGCTTTACGCTTCGTCAACGCATTCATGCGCTCCCGAAACTCTTCCGCCGCAGATTTCGCTTTCGCAACCGGTGATTTCTCAGCAGCAGGAGCTGTTGTTGTTGTTGCTGCTGCTATGTTCACGTCTCTCGGGGAAAGCTTGAATCCTTTCGAAGCGGAACCGCCGGTACTTTTACCTTGTGAAGCGAAACTGCTCCCAAAGTTCCTCGGCGTCGCGCGAAAAGCAAAAGAGCTTCCACCGTTTTCCTTTTCAGAGATAGCGGCGGAAGGAGTAGAAGACGAAACAGACAACAGCTTCTTCTTTCGACTGTTCTCAACTTTCGCCAAACCTCTGTTCACGTACGCTTGGAACGCCGAACTCGTCTGTCGCAAGTGTTCGTTTACGTCGACTCGAGAAATTTTCTCCTCGCACTTGGTGAAATTGTACAGTTGTTCGAGACCTTGGACGGTCGTGTCCTTGTCGCCGATTTTTGCGAAAATGCCCGACAGTTCCTCTCGAACTTTCGATTCGATTTCATCCTCTCCGGAAAGGATTTTCAAACTCGCGCGAACCTGTCGCAACAACGAAGGAAGTTGATCCGACTCGCTCTCCAACTCTGGTATTTTTACGTTCATACCTGTCAAAGCTAACTTGGCGTACTTTTCCGCGGACGGACCGATGAGTTTGCATACCTCGTGAACCACCGCGCGAACGATTCGAATGTTCTTGTTCCCGTACTCGTCGTCGCGTTCACCCTCGAGAATGAACTCTTCGCCTTTGAAGGAGTAAAATTCGTGCACCGCGGAGAAAATTGAGGCGACGTTGATGCCGGATTCCACGAGCTCTTCGAGCTGAAACGCGAGTTTGACGAGACATTTCGCGACTAAAGTTTCAAACAAAGCTACTTTTGCTTCGGTATTTTCGGCATTAGCGTTCTTCTTGCTCAGATGATGCGCAGTTGTAGTCGTTGTCGCCGCGTTAGCGTCGCCCAACGAAGAGAAATCCGGGACGCCTTCCCCGGATAACAACTTGATCAAACTGACCATAGAATTCGTCTTGGAAAAGTTTTCCATGGCTTTCTCTGCGAGCGCGTTGAGCGCATTCAAATAATCCGAAGATTCCAAAACAGTTGTAGTTGATTCAAAAGAAGATATGCTTGAACTATTATCCATGGCCAAAACCAACTGCGAGAGCACAGAGGCGAGGACGTTTCTGGTCGTTGCTTCCGAAGCGCCGTTCGCTAAGATGGACTCTTTCAAGACCGCGTGCATAGTCATCAACGCGTACTTACAGCCACGCAGTAACGTTTCGTACTCCTCTCGCTCTTCCTCGATCTTCTTGTTCGTTTTACTCTTTTTGTGCTTCTCGCATTTTTTCTTCGCTTTCACCGCGTTTTCAAAGAAAATCGGCAGCTCGTCAGATAAAAACATGAGTAAAGGTCCGATAGTTCCAGAAATCTCGTGTTTAAACGCGTCCGACATGGCGTGCGCGTTCATTTCGTGACACAACGCTTTTAAACCTTCCACACACTCGTCGTCTTCGTCTGCCGTGGCTCTCGCGAGCGCTTGGTCCCAAATAGAAGGTCTCGCCGGTGGCGTGACTGGCGGTTCGAGGTCCTTCCCGCCGTCAACGTTGAGTTGTTTCAAGTCACACATTTGAAAAAAGTCTCCACTGGAACTTCGAGAGACGTTTTCTTTGACCGCATTATCAAACATAACCTCGAGATTGTCCACGTCCATGTTGTCGTCGTCCAAAATACTTTTTCTTTCGGCGAACTTTTCCGTCGGCTTCTGGGCGGACGGAGGCACGAATACTTTCTCGACGGTGCCCAGATTTTTATAATTTTCCGGGATATTGAGCGCTGCCGGTTTCTTCATCGCGCTCGATGTAGTAATAGCACCATTGCTGGTAAAATCAATGGGAAATTCCTTGTTAATTCTCGCGTCAATAGCCGAACACAAACCGTGCGGTAATTTCTCAATGGCTTTCAGCGCGTCTTCGCGAGTCACCGTGCGCTTCTTCTTTATACTACTGCTGGTCGTGCTATTACTAGAATTACTCGCCGCATCTATCGTGCGTTCCATTTTCATGGCAGTTTCAAAGAGATTCGAAGCTGCTACGCGAACGTCGCTCGATTTGTCCTTAAAGCCAACCGCGGCAAACGCCATGGCAGGTTGTAAGAGAAGCGCGATATCGTCCGCCGCTTTGGCCGTGGCGGCGTTCTTTTCAATAGCCTCTATCGTTTCGCGGCAAAAGTCCATAGCCTCGCGTTTACCATCCGCACACAAAGTGCCAACGGAAGAAGAATTCGACGAGGAAGTCGCGAGCTCGACGAATTTATTTGCAAACTGTTCTAAAACTACAGCTTCACCAACGGCGACGCCCCAATCGGAGATCAAAGAAAACGCAGCTTCTCTGACAAATCTCTTGGAGTCGCCGACGTGTTTCGCGCAATCGCTCAACACCAATCGTCCAACTTTCTCGACGTTTTCCCCACACTTCAACGCGAATTGTCCGGCAAGCTGTAACGCTTGAGATGCTAAGTTGGCGTTAGAGTCCGTAAATCTCGCTCGCAAAGCTGAAAAAAGCGCGTCGAGTCCAAAGACTTCGATGTTACTCGGCGCTGAGTCGAGAATAGATTTCAACTTGTCGAGCGCGGCGGATCGACGCTTCCAGTTACCATCCGCGGTATCGCGGAGTAAGGCGTCCGTAATTTTCAAACTCAAATCGGCGGCGCAGCAGCCAGTGTTGTTATTGTTATTTTTCTTGTTGATGTTGTTGCCGCTGCTACTGCTCGTGCTTGCATTTTTTCTATCGCTTCGCTCTTGTTTTCTCTTTGGAGCCGCTGCGACATTCTCTCCAGCACCAGCTTTCTTTGGCGCCGTCGAATTCGCAGATGGCAGCGCTGGCGTAATCTTTGCGCATATCTCGTTCATTTTTTTCATTTTACTATCGTCCACTCCGGCGAGATGTTGCGAGGAAAGTGTTTTCATCCCGCCGGCTCTCCCCGCGAGCGTGCCGAGAAACTCCTGCGAAGCCTTCCTCGTTTCCGGATCTTTATCCTCTAAAAGTTTAACCACTGTCGCAACTAATTCGCTCGCACTAATCGTCTTCTTCGCCTCCTGCAATGAAAACGACGCGCTCGATCGCGTCAACCATTTCAAAGTTTCCAATTTCGCTTTGCCGACTTTGTGTTGCAATCCGTATTTTACCACGTCTTCTGGCGAGTCGCAAAATGCGAAACATCGCAATGAAATGGCATCCAACGTGTTCGCAATCGCACTCGTCACGAATGCGTTCTTATCTTTTAATTTATCCAGTAAAGCACTGAGCAGCATTTTTGCGTCTTTACTAAAATCCGCTCTCGCGTTCAAACATAACTTTTCGATCGATTTCGACGCCTCCGCGACGCAATTCGCGTTGGCGTCTTTCGAGATGACTTTCTTGAGCACTTTTTGAAGCTCCATGAACTCTTCTTTTTGTAAACGCGCGGACGAAGAGCACGCGTCGGTGAGTTGCTTCAGCGCGTGTAAGCGGTGTCGCCAATTCGAAGATACCACGGCTTCCCAAAATTTTGGAATATCTTCGTCCGTGGATGGTTTGTCCAATGCTTTGAGCACCGAGAACGGCTCCGCGGAATCGTACGGATCTTCGTTCAAGTCGTCTGCACCTGCCACCGCTTCTACCTTTTCGGTAACACTATCTTCTGTACTACATTCAGACGTAGACGTTGTCGTCTTTTTCGTTCTCATCTCTTTTTGCAACGAAATCAAAAACCTCGTCGCTTTCATCGAACCTCTTTCTTTCCCGTCCGCCGTCTCCTTCGCCAACGACGCCTCCACCTCGCCTTTCATCGTTTTCGACAACTTGTCTTTCATCTTCTCCATCACGATTTGATCTCCGACCCATTTCGCGCACTCCACGATAACTCTCTTCCCTTCATTTCTCACCTTTTCGTCTCGATGCCCGATGGCTTCTTTGGCTCCGTCTAAACACTTCATCCAGTTCAACGCGCCTCTCTTCCCGCACCCGAACTGTTCGCACGCGAGCGCTAAACACTTACTCGCCGCCAACGCGACTTTCGGTACCTTATGCCCGCTCGCTTTCGATAACACCTCGATCGCTAACTCCGATTGTTCCATCTCCACGAACAAGCAAAACGTTTCCGTGGCAAAACTCACCGCTTTCGGTCTCCCGAAGAACGCTTTCGAGACCAGCGCTGGCAACACTTTCGCCCCAACGTCTTCCGCGAATTCTTTCACACCACCCTCGCTTTTCGATGACGACGACGACGTATTAAAAAACGAGACTAACTCGCGATCGATCATCTTCCTCAACCTTTGATTCGTTCTCTCTAAAGCCACGTCTAAGGCGTTCGCGTTCGTCTCGGAGACGATTTTATGCATCGCTTCTTTAAAATAGTCGATGATTTCGAAATTCTTCCTCTCGTAGTCGTTGGTCTTCGTTTCCTTCGTTCCGTCTTTGGCAAAATCATCGTCGAAAGACGACGACGAGACCATCGATTCGTACGCTCTCGATCGGACTTTCCAGTGCGCGTGTTGACATTGCGCCGCGAACGAGAGCTTTACAGTCGCTTTTAAAATCTCTTCTTCTTCGTTAAAGTTGTTTTCAAAGCTCATTTTATGTGTACTCTACTTATATATATATATAACCCGCGTTTAAACAAAAGGTTGAAGAAGAGTATATAGAAGAGAGAGATGTGTGATGTGGAACAGAAATGAAGAGCGAAGAGCTGTTCTTTTCTGATTTGAATTTTTTTCGTTTTTTTTCTCTGCGGCTGCAAAAAAACGCTCCTCTTTTTCACCTCTTTTTTCACCTTTTTCGCTTCTTTTTTTCTCTTTGTGAGACGCGAACACAAACAACCAAAAAAGACCAAAAACAACCAAAGAACCAAAAAGACGAACACAAAAACAAAAAAAAAGAACGACTTTTTCGAGACCTCGTCGTCAGTAAAAAACTATCCTAACTGTCTCTCTCTCTCCTCCCATTTTTCCTTTACACATCATATGATTCGCTCTCTTCTTTGTCTTCTTTTGGTGCGCGGCGTGCTTTTGGAGGAGTTTTCTTCATCGCGCGCGGGGGTGGAAGGGCGAAGAACAACTTTGAGTAGTGGTAGTAGTATTTATGGGGAGACGAGGACGAGAAAAGTTGATGTTGATGCGTCGGATTCGTTAGATTCAGATTTCGCAAATTCATCATCGGGTGATGATTTCGTTCACGCGTTGCCTGGATATTCGAAGACATTTCATCCCCATTACAGCGGGTATTTAGACGCGAAAAATAACGGGACGAAGTTACACTATTGGATGGCCACGAGCACGAAGAAAAGTGTTGGTGAGGAAGGCTGGAGAACAGATTGGGAGACAAAACCGGTCGTTTTGTGGCTCAACGGAGGCCCGGGGTCTTCGTCGATTCTGGGAATGCTCCAAGAGCAAGGACCTTTGATTATCGATAGTAAAGGAGATTTGATGGAAAACCACTACTCGTGGACGAATGCGGGAGTAAACTTAGTCGCGTTGGAGTCTCCAGCTGGAGTCGGGTGGTCGTATTGCGAAAAGCAAGAGGAAATAGGGTGCGCGAACTCAGACAAATCAACCGCTCGAGACGCGAAGGAAGCGATGGTGGATTTCTTTCACGAAAAGTTTCCCCAGTTGAAAGCGAATGAATTTTATATAGCGGGAGAGTCTTACGCGGGTGTTTACGTTCCCACGCTCGCGATGGAGATTGTAGAGCACAACGAAAAGTTTCCGGAAAAGAAGATTAATTTAGTCGGGATTAACACGGCGGATCCGTGCACGTCGAACAAAGAGCAACGAGATTCGATGGATATGCTTTGGTACGGGCATAAATACGGGTTCGTACCGGATAAAGATTTCAAGTTGTTATGGAACGAGTGTAAACTGAGGTATCCGATGACTCGCGTGACCAGCGGGAGGTGGGGGAAGAAGTTTTCCAAGTTAATAGAAGCGAAAAGAAGAGATTTTTCATCATCGTCAGAAGGCGGCAAAAGCGTCGAGAAAAAGTGCAAAGTCGCGCACGCAAAGTTCCTCTTCTCCACGAGTAAAGCCTTTTCGCAAGATTGGCGGTTGGCATACATAAACGATCTATCTTTGTTTGGGCCTTCCGCCGTAGTCGACGGCGCTCCGGAGGGTTCTTTGGATTATTACACGAACGAGTGGATGAACAGAGCGGACGTGAAAAAAGCTTTGCACGTGGACGAAACGCCATACGCGTCGAAAAAATATAGATGGCCTGGACCGAACGATAAGTGGAGTTATCAATCTGATTACGACGCGTGTAACGATAACGCCGCTCCAAACGTACCGTCCATGAAAGATTTCTATAAAAAACTCGCGAAAAAGTTGGATCGAATATTAGTAGTGAACGGAGATACGGATCCGTGCGTTTCGTACGAAGGAACGAGGAAAGCGATCGCGAATGTGGGTATTCCTCTGGTTCGGGGTGGAAGTCAACGACCGTATTTTTTTGACGCAGCTGCGACGGACATTAGCGTTCTGGCGCAAAAGCCACTCTTGTTCGGGCCTTCACTCGCGGCACAACCTGCTGGACCGCAAATGGGCGGACACGTGACAAACTACGAGGACAATTTAACGTTCGCGACGGTTCACGGAAGCGGTCACATGATTCCACAGTTCCGACCGAGAGTCTCTCTCCACGTGTTTAAAAAGTTCATCGCAGGGAAACCTTTATCACCTCTCTTGCCGAGCGACGAAGAGTTGGAGAAATTCGACGATTATGACGACGACGACGGAGAGAACAACGGTGCGCTCATCGATAATTGGACGACGGAAGCGGAGAGTTACGTTTGATTAAGTAAGCGCGTTTTCAATTAAATCAAAGTGTTGTACAAAAAAATAGAAATTTACATATCGAGTATATGTTTCGTCGCATCGCTGGTGCTTCGATGCATCGGTTCAGTATCGGCGGTAGCCGCAGGCGCGGCAGAGAGCTGCTCTTTTTCACCACTCCCGCAGCCGCACAGCTTTGTTTTCTTTTCGTGAATGAGGTGAGCAATCTCTTTCGTTCTTTCGCAGCACTCCAGAAAACTCGGTCGTCCCGACGATTTTTCCGAAAAGCATCGCTTGAGTAGCTCTTTCATCTCCGGACAAATCTTGTTGTTTTCTAAATCTAAACGTTTCCCTTGAAACCCAACCGCGCCAACGACTTGCATCGCGTTCAACTCTGCCCACGGTTCCTTCATCGTTGCAATCTCCCACAAGATAACCCCGTAGGAATACACGTCGCATTTCTCGTCGGACTCTTCGTTTCGTAAAACTTCTGGTGCCATCCATTCCGGCGTGCCCGCGTTAGACTTTGACGATAAAAACGTGTTTTTCTTCATTCGGCTCATACCAAAATCGCACACTTTCACGGTCCAATCTTTATCGACCAACAAATTCGGCGATTTCAAATCGCGATGGACGATGATTGGAATGCACGTGTGTAAATAATGCATCCCCTTTGCCACGTCTATACAAAAGCGAATTCTTCTCCGATCTTCCGCCAAAGCCGCTTTCACCGCTTCTGGTTGTGGGCGATGCAACAACTTGAACAGAGAACCGCGATGAATAAACTCAGTCACGATAGATAAACTCCCCGCGGCCGTAACCACTCCCATCAGTAAAAGAACGTTCGGGTGTCGCAACCGTCGCATGATATCAACCTCCAGCGCAAACTCTTCTAAAATCGTGTCGTTTAATTCTTGATCCAGAATGCGTTTGACGGCGACTTCAGTGGTACCTCGCCATAAACCTCGGTGAACCTCACCGAAAGATCCTATACCGACGCGTTCGCCGAGGAGGATCTCGTTCGGGAGAATGGTAAGGTCTACGGCTTGAAGCAATCGATCCGTGCTGCTAGATTTATTATTGTTCTCCGAAGGGGAAAGCGATGGCGGTAACGTTGTGCCGATATTTATCCCTGTAATCAATTTCCCATCAGAATCGCTCAATGTGCTCCCATTTCTAGAATGGCGTCCTCCTTTTCGCTGTTGTTGCTGTTGCGATAGGGCGAGTTTTTCAGGCGTGAGCTGTGCGAAACCGCTAATTTGAAGCGATTGTTCGAACCCAGGTATTACGCCAAACTCTTCCTCGCCATCTTTGGTTTTGTGCATTTGTAATTCGCGCATGATCCTTCGCATGTTCGCGTCGTCGTTCGGAGAATACGTCTCTCCTGGATTCTCCATTAAATCAACAATAAACTCTCTCCCCGAACATAAAACGACGATACCACTGACGTCGTCGTTGTCGCCGCCCATCAAGTATTTCCCGCGCAAAAGTCTCGACGGAATTTCTATCGCGTCCGCGACAACCTTGAAAAGCAACGCACGATGTCTAATCAATCCAAACTCTAAGCTTCCAATTGGAAACGCGATTGATTTATATTTTTTCCGCAACCGCAGTCTCTCGCCGACCCATAAATCCCTCAACTCCGAGTCACTCTTCGCTGGTCCTCCAAGCTTATCGCACACAGCACTCGCTAAAATTGAAGCCGTCGCGCACCTATCGGGCGGGTTCTGCGCTTCGATTCGATCCACGACATCATTTATAAACGACGCTAAATTTCTATCGCTTCCTTGTTCCACGTAAACGCTCTCTCTCTCGTCGCTGACGTCGGGTACTATCTTCTTCACATTTTCTAACGCCGGTAACATTTTTCTCGACCCTTGACTGATGACATCGTCCTCAAAACACTCCGGCCAATCGTAACTCGTGCTCGGAGCGTAAAATCCATCCGCGTACGCGCGCTCGTTAAAGTCCAAATTTGATTCGTTCCAGAGCTTCTTCGCCGCCGCGAGACCGCTATATTTGTCCCGCAAGGAGTCTCTCTTCGCGTATAAGACGTCGATATCTTCCTCCTCCGACGTCACTCGTTCTCTCCTACTATTATTACTTCTCATACGATCATCCGCATCATCGTTTTCAAATTCATCGTCCATAGTGCCCCCCGCGACAGCTCCCGAAAAACTCGCGTTGTTGTTCTTGTTATTTTTGTATCTCGACCCCGGCGACATCGCAGAAGATTCGTCCTTCACGTTTTGTTTGATAGACAACGACTCGCTGATCGCTCTCGCTAAATCAGCCTCAAAATCTGGGTCGTACTCCTCGTCGCGGGTCGTGAAATCGTTCAGGATTTGTTGTCCTATGATTTGATGGTTATTATTGTTGTTGTTCGTCGTGTGCTGCGCGTGTCCTTCGTCCTCGTCTGAATCCTCCACCGAATCGTCGTCCGGGACGTTGTATCCTTCGTTGCCCCCGCTCGCCGCACCAGCACCGGGAGGCTTCTTCGATCGAGAGAACCACGAGGACATTTTCGTTTCCTTCCCTTCCAATAGTCTCCCCGTTTCTTTCGCCGCTCAAAAAGTGTGCGTCGAACGCGCAAACCTTGAAACCAAAAAGCAAGGAAAAAGTGGCGAAAAGTGTTTTAATTTTGGTCTGTGCTGGCTTATTTTTTTTCTCGCAAACTTTTTACAAATTTTCCTAGCGCACGCATGACCGGTTCCTATCTATGCTCTCTCTCTCTCTCTCTCTCTCTCTCTCTCTCTCTCTCTCTGCTACTCAATTGATTTTGCTCGCGGCGGCGTTATTTCTACTATCGTTATTATCATTAGTATTAACCTCTTCATCCGAATCGAAGGAATCGTTTTGTTCAGTCGGGTACGATTTGAGCGAAACAGTTTTCGCCAGCGAGCGCGCCACGTACGGTTCTTCTCCCACCGAGAAGCTTTCAATCTTGATATTCTTCTTCGCATCAATGCCGTCGTCGTTACTATTATCGCCGTCGTCGTCTAAAGTAAATTCGCGCATATTTAAATCCCCTTTACCACTATCATTCGTCATGTCTACGATGTCTTCGTCTAACGGAATCATATGCTCCACGGCTCGAGCGCCGCCTTTGGCGTAATACGTAATCACCCCTAAAACCATTCCAGGAATAGCAATTTTCAAACACGAGCCTTGACACGTCAACACGACGCTCAAACACGCCAACGTGGGCGGTATGGCGACGCCAAATAAACCTAAATTCCCAAACGGAATGCTAAACGGTCTCTCCGCGTGAGGCATTTGCCATCGTAAAGACACCAACGCGCCGAATTTCAAAATCGTCGATGAACAATAAAACAACATGTCTGCTTCGGCTAACATGGCAAAGTTGAACCCGGTGAACACTAAAGACAACGCGCTCGTTGCGTATATAGCATATTGCGGCGTCCCGTAGACCGGGTGTCTCTCGTTGAATATTTTCGGAAACAACCCGGTGATGGACATCCCGGCTAATTGCCTCGACGTCGTGCACAACAACGTGCACAACATCCCAGTCGCACTAATGGCTCCGGTAAACCCTAACCAATCCCCTAATTTATCCCCACCAACGGCATCGGCCACGTCCACGAACGTGCCGTCCGTCCATTCCTCGGTCGTTGGCACGTACGCCAACCCGACGAGCGTTGGAATCGAATACGTCGCGAAAACCATAAACACGGCTAAAATCAACGCTCTCGGGTACGTGTACCCAGGATTCGGAATATCATCCGCGCACGTCCCGGCACAATCAAACCCGCTGGTGTTCCAAAACATAACCGCGAAAAATTTCGACCACTCGATTGGTTTCCTTCTCTTCGATAAAATCGTTCCGCCGGCGATGGCTTGAACGGTCCTCCCGCTCCCCAACACAATCGTCACCAAAAATGGCGCCAACACAAACATGGCAAACCCCATGGCAAACTTCCCGACAATATCCGTCCCTTTAATGTTCACTCTCGTCACAAACCCTAACAAAATCACCTTAATCGCCATCGAATACTGCCATCTTAACTCATCGTCCGTTTCCGGATATAAAATTTCCTCCAGATAGTCCACGAACATGACGGGATACAAAGCGTTATCCAACGCGCTCGTATAAAACGTCCACAATGAATTCTGTAAACTCCAAAACGTCCCAAACGCTTTGTGTACCCAAATGATGTGCCCTCCCGTTTCCGGAAACATCGACGACAGTTCGCTCGTCATCAGCGCTAAAGGTATCGACCAAATAAAAGGCACGACGAGTAAACCAATCATCACCATCTTCGCGCCGGCGGCACCGACGGCGTCCTCGAACCCGTACGGCCCACCGGCGACGGAAAAAAACGTGATGCACGCGAGTTCTAAAACCACCCAGATTGGGGGAATCGCTTTCGAGTTCTTCTTCGATTGCGCCGCGCGTGGGGAAATCGCACCAACTTCAACAGGTGGATGTTGAAAGTGCCGATTGGAAGTCGTTATCGTCATATCTTATATCTATTGCGCGTTGTCTCTCTTTTGCTCTCTCTTCAAAGAAGACGATGAATAGACTTTTATTACGTAACTCTCTCCCCTCTCTCGTTTCGTCGACGTCTTCTCCCGATTAATCGCGGCGAGAAAAAGAACGAAGAACAAAACGGAGATGAGAGTAAAGAGATTCCATCAAAAACGTCTGCTCTTTCTTTCATAAATAAGCAGTTCGCTTCGAAAGCGCAAACGACAACGCATAGGTCTATTCGAAGAAAGAAGAAGACAAAGAAACAGAAGAGATAATAAAAGCGCGTTGTTCATGCGTGCGAAGTATGAGAAGAAGACAAAGACGACCAATCATCATCATCTTAAACGTATTCATATCGCGCGGCGTTTATCGCGTTTCGCAAATATACATTCAATGCACTCTTTCGTATTGAAAAGCTTTGACTGCTACGGCTAAATTTCAAAGCGTTCTATTCTCCTCTTTCGCTGTTGTTTGTGGGGAAACGACAGGATCGCTGCCCGACAAGGTTTATTATATATATACTCTCTGCTGTTCCTTCAATCTCTGTGTATTAGAATCTGTGGTGGAGTTTCTCTTGTTCTTTGTAGTTCAGCGCGTACCTGTTTTGTGATCAGAGAGAGAAGGGTTAGACGATGATCGCGCGGCGGGTTCTTTCTCCTTTCTCTTTCCCGTCTTTGTGTACCTCGTCGTCGCATTTGTTCTGCGTTTAAAAAGAGGACGAGAGAGAGAGAAACCAAAACGCCGTCCTTTTCGGAAACAACAACAAAAGACGACCTGACAAAAGATAGATGAGAGAAAACAATAACACTTACATCACGGTCCCCACGGTCGGTGCGATCCCGAACACGGTCACGTCGAACCATCCGCCTCCTATTTTCTTCGAGATCGCGCTCAAGGCGTCTCGGCCTAAGGAGCCCATGATTTCGACTTTGTTCGAGGAAATGCCGTAGATCACTTCTTTTAACTTCACCGGCGTTCGTCCCATTATTATTAGTATTATTCTTATATATGTGTATATCTTCTTCCTCGTTGTGTCTTCTTCTTTCTCTCTCTCTCTTCTGCAAAATAGCGCACAGCGTGAAATGTCTGTCACGGGGGTTCGTCCAAATTTTTTTTTTTAAACACTCACAAAACCCTAAACTTCTAAACTTCTTCACTCAAAAAAAAAATCAAACAACTTCCCGCCAAAAACAACAGAGACGTCACTTCGTAATAACTGATTTTTGTC